>Ga0209820_1000001_pt1 | contig 175110 bp, 295 predicted proteins | sample PPLLak21cMay2015_FD_187254 | JGI IMG/M metagenome (GOLD analysis project Ga0209820, IMG submission 187254) | Freshwater sediment microbial communities from Prairie Pothole Lake near Jamestown, North Dakota, USA - PPLs Lake P7 Core (1) Depth... | ecosystem: Environmental > Aquatic > Freshwater...
GCTGGAGCTGCTACTGCGTGATGAACTCGATTCACTTGAGCTGGAGCTGCTTCTACTCGACGACGATTGAGAGCTGGAGCTGCTACTGCGTGATGAACTTGATTCACTTGAGCTTGAACTGCTTCTACTCGACGACGATTGAGAGCTGGAGCTGCTACTGCGTGATGAAGAAGAACTTGCGCCAGAGCTGCTACTACTCGAAGATGATTGAGAACTGGAGCTGCTACTACGTGATGAAGAAGAACTTGCGCCAGAGCTGCTACTACTCGAAGATGATTGAGAACTGGAACTGCTACTACGTGATGAACTTGATTTACTTGAGCTTGAACTGCTTCTACTCGACGACGATTGAGAGCTGGAGCTGCTTTTACTAGAAGACGAAGAACTTTTTGAGCTTGAGGAAGAACTTAACGCTACTATACTAGAAGATGAACTAGATGATTCACTTGTGATATATTCAAATGCCCCTATATCAAAAACTGCTCCTCGCAACAATCCATCATAATCTCTAGTGAGTACTGCTGATAAGTCTGTTCCTGACCCTATCAATGTTGATGTGGCTTGTAGGTGGAAATCAGTTGTCGGACTTACCAACAACGGATTAATGTTACTCAAACAATTAGATCCAGCCCACTCCGGCTTTGTTCCATTACCATAGTAATCATCATAATCTGAAGTAACAGTTCCTAAAAAAGAACTAAAATAATCAATCCCAGAATAAGAATAGAAAATATTATTACGAAAAGTAACATTAGCACTCTGATTATCACCCGCTAAATTTATTAAAGGATTAGCAGTTTTAGCTAAATAAATAGTGTTATTATAAAACCGGATATTAGAAACTGGAGTTGAAGGACAATCCAACTGAACTGAAGGACGAATAGAAGAACCACAATTAACAACTAGATTATTATAAATATAAATGTCTTGATTTCTTGAATTAACAAACAATCCACCGTGCCCCATGTTATAACAGAAATTATCGTGAATATAAACTTCATCAGCATACCCAGTACCATCACTATCAACGGGATGACTATAGATACCTGAAGCTTCATCATACAAATCATGAAACTCATTCCAACCAATTTCAATATTTGTAGTGTTACAGTTTGGATTATTTGTATTGCAACCAAAATAAGTAGCGTGGTCATATCTATCCCTTCCCCAATCAGAAAGAGTGCAACCAAGCAATTTAACATTCGATATATTTTGAAGTGTATAATTTCCAGCCCAAGTTGAAGCATCATTCCTATTACTTGTATGTAAACTTACTGCTCTAATAAATCCAATAGGAGTTCCTCCCATATATGAACCTGCAATTACTAAAGCAGAATCAGTAACATAACAATTCATTTTTGCTAAAGTAAAATAACCTGCATATCCATCAGCATCTTCAGGATTATCTCGAATGCAACTTCTCGTATCATCAGACGTATAACTATGATCTAATGTTGGTAATTCTCCCGGATAACCGACATATGCAGTCATATTATTTGCGCTTCCATTCTGATTATAAGAAAGATATAAATTCCCAGCATAGTCATCTTCTTCTGTATACGTCCCCCCTCTAATATAAAGAATACTTCCACTACTTATTTGAAGTCGTGCATAAGGAAGCGTCTCCCATGCGGTCGTGTCAGTTTGCCCGTTATTAGCGTTATTACCATTCGTATGATCGACAAACCTGATAGCCCCGGAAGTGCGGACATAAAAAGGTATCGTACTCGAAGTACCCGAACTTGTAGTTACGGATATTGTTTGCGCTCCAGAAGTACAAGAAGAATTTAAGTAAAAGGTTATTCGCTCTAATCCTCTTGCGTTATTTGTAGTTACTCCCCATTCCGCATAGTCTGCAGCAGTAGTTAAATTCTGCCCAGCTACTGTAACATAACTTGAACCTCTTGTAGAACCAAAATTCTGTCCCCAGATCGTCACCGCTGCACCCTTTGTAGCACTCCCATTCCAACCGCTTCTTGGACCATCGGTCAAATCGGAGAAATACAAAACTGGTATAATTTCCTCATAAATATTTGCAGAACTACTTGAAGATGAAGAACTAGAACGAGAAGAACTAGATTTACTACTTGAAGAACTCCTACTTGAAGAACTTTTTGAACTTGAGCTACTTTTACTAGATGAAGAACTTCTAGAACTACTACTGCTCTTAGATGATGAACTCGAACTTGATTTTGAGGAACTCGAACTAGATTTACTGGAGCTAGAACTACTGCTTCTTGCACTAGAACTACTTTTACTAGAACTAGATGAAGAAGATGATTTACTACTAGAAGAAGAACTCGACTTAGAACTACTAGAACTAGAAGATTTACTTGAACTTGAAGAAGAACTTTTAGAGCTAGATGATGAACTACTTCTCGAACTACTAGACTTGCTTGAACTTGAAGACGATGATTTACTTGAACTACTGCTAGAAGACTTTGATGATGAACTACTACGACTTGAAGAACTTCTACTAGAACGAGAAGAACTGCTTCTGCTAGAAGATGATTTACTAGAACTTGAAGATGAAGAACTAGAACTCTTAGATGAAGAAGAACTACTTCTCGAAGAACTAGAAGAAGACCTAGAACTACTACTAGAAGTAATGTCTCCATATAAATAAAATATCGAATCTATAGAGGTATACCTATCCCATTCACCAATACGATATGCCTCTAAATAATTAGGATGAGTTGGAGAAGTACTATCTACACAAACATCTATATAATTAGTAGAATTTACAGTTCCAGAAGCTACTATAACTGTTACTCCATAATCATTTGGACTTAAATGAACTGGAGAAGAGAATGTAAAAGTATATAATAAATATGAAGTTGTTAAAGTACTTGTATCTAATGTAGAAGAATTACCTAAAGTAATATCAAAATCTTGAAATACTGGATCATAAGTATATAATCTTGCCAATAAAGTGCCAGTAGGATTTCCTACTTTTTTCAAATAAAATTTACATTGATATATATTCCAATCCTGTGTTAAAGTAACTTTTTGACCAACACCGGAGTAATATGCACCTTCTGATGGATGAACTATGCTTAAACTGAAATTACTTTGATTAGCACTTGAATAGCTATCTATTAATGTATAAGGAGAAGACGAACTACTTGAACTAGATGATTTAGAAGAGCTTGATTTACTGCTGGAACTACTTCTACTACTTGACGAACTACTTTCTGAACTACTAGATTTACTTGATGATGAACTACTACGTGATGAACTCGATTCACTTGAACTCGATTCACTTGAACTCGATTCACTTGAACTCGATTCACTTGAGCTAGAACTGCTTCTACTCGACGACGATTGAGAGCTGGAGCTGCTACTGCGTGATGAACTCGATTCACTTGAGCTGGAGCTGCTACTACTCGACGACGATTGAGAGCTGGAGCTGCTACTGCGTGATGAACTCGATTCACTTGAGCTGGAGCTGCTACTACGTGATGAAGAAGAACTTGAGCTACGACTACTAGATACTCCACCTACAAATTCTATCCATGGGCAATAATCATCAGTTGAGGTATCATTTTCTGGTAAATCATTTATAGAATTATCTCCAATTCTTAAGTATCCCGTGTGACTTTGCATAAGAGTTGGGTTTCCACCTATACCTATTTCAAATATCAATCTATCACCTTCTTGCACGCTAATTTCATTGGATGTAGCAGAATCGCTTCTATTGGTATTATTGAAAAGCCCAATTAATTCAGTATTATCTCTTCTAAGATCAACTACTGTTCCTCTTATAATAGAACCGTCATTAGAACAAAGATAAACACCCCAAACAAGATATTCATTACAATCAGTATTCTGTTGACTACAACATATTTGTATTTTAACTGTTTGAGATGGAATAATTTGTGCAGATAGTGGGTCTGATATATATTGTATTCCAAGACAATCTTTATCTGTATCAGACGATTCCATTATAATTACATTAGTAAAAGGTGAACTTATTTTTTCTGTCACTGCTCTTAAACGACTAGCAAAAGAGGTATCTTCCCAATTAACGTTATATGCAGGAGTTTCTGTTGATACACCAGTTGATGGGAGATAGAATCTTGTCCCATCTACATCACTTATTTCGCCTAAACTTGACCTAGATGATTTAGAGCTTGAGCTGCTTCTACTTGACGACGATTGAGAGCTTGAGCTGCTACTGCGTGATGAACTCGATTTACTTGAGCTGGAGCTGCTTCTGCTCGACGACGATTGAGAACTGGAACTGCTACTGCGTGATGAACTCGATTCACTTGAACTCGATATTGACGAACTAGAACTCTCACTAGAACTCTCACTAGAACTCTCACTAGAACTACTTCTTGATGAGCTGGAACTTCTTGATGAAGATGAGCTGGAGCTGCCCGATGCGGTATTAAAAGCTACAAAGACGCAAGCATAGTGGTCTGATGGATTGCTTGTCATCGTAGCTGTATAGTCACCAGATGCTGTAAACGCTTTATCTTGAGTTTGATGAGTATGCCCGGCTTGTTCTGTCCTCTCTGTCCACCCCTGACCTGTGGTAGCTGATAACGCCGTTGCTCCCGCTTCATTAGCCCAATACGCAAATAATATTCCAGCGTTTGTACTTACTGCTAAATTTCCCGTTGTGTGAGTAGCAGTTGCAACTGTTTCTCCATAATTTAAAGAATTATCATAAGGGTCAGAAGTATCCATCCCTGAATACACATGGCAAGATAACCCAGGGTCGCCTTTAGACGAGCAAGTTATTGTACAGGTAGAATTAGTGGTGTTTGCAATCGCATACCAAACTTGGATTGCACAATAAGCTGCTCCTCCATCACCATTCCAGTTCCCGATAGAATTGGCAAGAGTATATGTATTACTATTCTCGTCTGAAATAGTAGCATTAGCAGCAGCATCATTAAAAGAATACCCCACTACTATTAAATCACCGGCAGTAACATTAACCGTGATTGCCCTTGTCGAACCATTGTAAACACTACTAAAACTATCATTTGCAATTACTGGATAAGTTGCAGTATCAAGGAAACTTTGAGGTATTGTAATAATATACTTATTTCCTTCAATCAATAATTTAGCGGGGCAAGTGTTACCTTTAGCATCTTTAAATATCGGCTGATAGAAAAACCCGAACTTCTCTCCCGTTGAAATCCTGTTTATTTTATACCCACCAATTTGTTCGGGGATATGCTGTGCTACACCGTCTTTGAGTATTGATGCTGGTCGAACAAACTCTAAATCTTCCGCACCTGATATATTAAATTTCCAGCGATTCGATTTGGGTTTTTCATTCAATATCAGCCCAAATTTCATCGTCTGGTCATCATATTGATTAAAATAGAAATCTTCTTCCCCACCGTACATCTTCAACCCTTCACCGTCTATCAGGGTCTTATCGGTCATACCGCCAGAAGTAGGATAACTTAAAATTAAACTTTCTTCTCCATCCCACTTGGTAAATTTAATAGTAGGCTCAATATATTCTTTAATAGAAGAATCAGATAAAATTTTAGCGAACACCACATTTTCATTCCCAACTATTACTTCATCGTTGGCTTCGCCTAATGTAGTTTTATAGTTATCAAATTCTACTTTTGTTTTGTCTTTAAATAAAGCCATTTATCCTCTGAATTTATTCACTTTTAGAATCAAACTTCTTTTGTTCATCAACTATTGCCTCAATAAATTGATTCATTATATATCTATTTTCAAATGGTGCGTGCACATGTATATTCCCATCTTTATTCATTATTACCACCATATGTGGGACATCATCTTCACATAGCATACATTTAAATTTATTTTTATCAGTAGCCGTAGCGCTAGTTTTACTTAAACTTCCATGTAATACTTCTTTTACATTTTTTATTTTAGTCTTCATTTTTCATCTCCTTTGTTACTGTGTTTTGATTTTTGTTAGACAACGCTGTTGCTAACTTTGGGTAATATTGACGTATTAATTTTTCCAATCTATAACTGATGGATATACCACAACCAGTTCTATTTAACGCATGCGTTTCCCATGCTAATTTGTTTGTTGGATGAAAATGACATACATGTATTGGTTTAATACTTTTATTATACCTTTTTATAAATCCAGAACAACCAACATTATAAGTATAATTTAAAGTACTAACTCTATTTGGATATTTTCTTAAAATATAATTAAGGGTAGGCTCTTCTTTTCTTTCTTTCTTTTTAAGAAGGTGCGCGACTATCCTATCAATTATATCTATGGATTCTGGTTTCCAAAATAAACTCCCCCCATTAACTTTAGGTCTACTATATTGAGCGTAACCAACATCTTTAAATTCAGGGCAGTTAAATTCTACATTTTGCCACGCATCCAAATCGTGTGACCATACAACATCTTTACATCCATTTTCGAATAGATACTTAACTCCAAACATCTTAGAACCAGTAAAACAGAAATCATTAAGGGGAATTATAATAGGCTTAATTCCCATATACTCAAAATCTATATTAGATAAAATAATTATATCTTCTGATTTCCATCCTAATTCTAAACTGTTTTCTATTTGAGCTTTAACTAATAGAAGTAAACTATCTAAAGAATGATGGCACTTTTCTCTAAAGTTTAAAACTGTTAGATTTTTCATATTTTAATTTTCTCACTGTATTTGAAATTCTTAAATACTTTTGCCGAACCCCACCGTATTCCTTTATTAGCAATCAATTTTCCACGAGATAAATTAAACAATGAAAGTAATGCATTTCTTGATTCTGTGTATTTCCAATTTGAATACTGATATCTACCACTAGCATGAGGACTATGATTTTTGACCATAGTGCAATAATTACTCCCAGTATATAAAATTTTAAATCCTGAATGAAATGCTCGCATTAATAAATCTTTATCATCATAACCATATCCTATCATATCTTCATCATATCCACCTAAAGATAAGAAATCTTTTTTAAACATTCCTAATCTACCTCTATTTCTCCTGCCACTTTTAACAAAAACTACCTTTTCTGATATTTGATTAGCTAATTCATTTACTTTAGTAGCAAATCCTTTATTAACAAAATGGTCAGTATCTACATTTAAAACTATATCTCCTGTAGCCAAACGAAAGGTAATATTTCTAGAATGAGACATGCTATAATATTTAGCTGTAGTTTCATAATAATTTACTAATCCCCTGTCAATATAGGGGGTTAATTTCTCTTTAGCCCAACTATTAATATTATCTTTACTTCCATAATTCAATAACACCCATTCTATATTAGGGTAATCTATATTATCTTCAATATTTTTTATATAAACATCTTGTAAAGTATAAAGTCTATCCATAGAATTAGTGCAAATACTGATTTTATAGAACTTTTTTATTTCAACTACTTTAGGGGCAGTATATATAGGAATAAAATATTTATTCCATATATCCTGAGTTATTAGATCTAAAACAGGTCTACTCATTTTTATAGAAAACCATTAAATTAGTTAAAATATAATTAGGACATCCTGATCTTTGCCAAGCACTAAATAATTTATTTACTGCATTTTCAGAATATTTCCAACATCTATCTTCTAACTTATTTATCCAATAAATTTTAGGTTGCCTATTTATATGATATTTACCCCCTGCATTAGAAGCAGTGAGAATTACAATTCTTTCAGATGCATTCACTAAATTATCCACAAAAATATCTGCTTGTTCCTCTATTAAATGTTCAGCTACTTCAATAGATATAGCACAATCCCATTTACCACAATCTATAGATTCTCCCGCATTACCGTAACTAATATATTGTCTAATCCCTTCTGGTATAGCTTCTTTAGTAGTATTAAACAGTAAATCAAATCCTCTAACTTTTTCAACTCCTCCTAATATTAATCCTTCCAAATAAGACCCTAAGCCACACCCAAAATCTACTGCATTTTTAATATTAAAAATAGGAACCAAAGCTTTTCCTAACTTAATTTCCCAATTTCTCATACTACCATGTCTCTTCCAATAATTATAATCTGAATATAAATCATCAGGTTTAGTAAGATATAAAAATTTGCGTCTTAATAATTTAAGATTATTTCTAGCATTCCAAAATTCAATTTCTAAATTTTTAATGTCTTTTTGGTTATTTCTTTGTGCTAACTTTAAATTTCGTCTAGCTTCTCTAAAAACTATTTCTGAATTTTTTAAATCTCCTTCTATTTTAAATATTAGTTTTTCCATGCTATTTTATATTGTATTGTCCCTTCTTTATTATAACAATAATATTGTTTAATTTTATGATGTGTAAATAATTTCTTTATCCAATTGTCATATTCTTCTAATGATAACCACTCATTAAAATTAGTACTTGGAGACCTATAATGAATTTGAAAACATATATATTTAGCATTATAAAGAATCTCTTCTGATTTTTTATCTCCAATAAGATACTTTTCTCCGCCCTCGCAGTTAAATTTTAATAAATAATTATCCGTCAATTTACAGTTATATATATTAAATAATTCCCATAAAGAAATAGTTGGTATTAAAATCCCTTCATCTGTCTCTGTACATAATCCATCTAAAATATGACCACGTTCTTTAAAATGAATCGGTTTCCCATTACCCAGAGCTTTTTCTTCTAAATAAATATTATGACAAAAAAAGCTATTTTTCATCACTTCAGTAGCTTTAAAAAAAGGTTCGATAGCAATAATTTTGGTAAAAGGATGCCTCATCTTCATAAATACAGAAAAAATACCAATATTCGCCCCAAAATCAAATATAGTATCTAAACTTCCGTTAGGTATATCTTTAACCCTATAGCAATCTTTTAAAATTATTTTTCTATATTCATTGCCTGGTTTTTTTATTTCAATAAGCATTGTCTAACTACCTCTTTAGTTAAAGATATGTACCAACTATCTCCAGAAGGTCTACAGTTATCGTACGCATAGCATATTTCCAATACTCTTGGATGTTTCATAGCTTCGGCTAAAGAAAACCCAAAAGATTGATTTCCTATAAATAATTTACTTCCTTTTATAATTCTAGCCATTTCTAATCCATCTTTACAAAATTTATATCTATATAAAGCAGGAAATCGTTTCAATTTAAACCTTTCATATTCTTTTTTAGTACCTAAAAACAATATTTTATCAACATATTCTTTTAATAAAGTCCAATCTATTTCTTCTTTATCGTGGTAACGTCTTGTTCTTGATACAATTATTTCAGCTTCTTTTATCGGTTCTATATTAAAAAGCCATGGTTTAGATAAATCTACAAAAGTATTTAATACTTCTGCGTGACTTTGTGCTAAATGTTTTTTATGATTAGAGTGATAATCTATTTTTCTATATTTATCTAAATTAATTCCTTTACATGTACAATTAATTTTAATATTAGGTTGAATTTCTAAAAGAGAATACAAAGTATCATAATGAGCTTTTTTAACTATATTAATAATCCCACCACCCAAAGATAGAATAGCGGGTAAAGAATAAATTATATCACCTAAAGAACCTTTATGACTATATTCATTCATTGTTGATAATAAGGTCTATTTAAATCCTTTTTAAGTACTACAGTTAACCCACACCAAGCTGCAGTATAAGGAAAAGTCATGGTATAAACATCTGAATTCTTTTCTAAATCTTGTCTAATTTTATAGGTATCCGACTCTTTTCCTATTTTTAAATAACGTTTATACCACCTTTTACATATATAAGTATCATGTAAAAACATTATCCCACCACAAACTAACTTAGGTAAAAAGAAATCTACCTCCTGTTTAACTACTGAATAAGAGTGATTACCATCAATAAAGATTATTGCGGGGCAATCTTTAAATTGCTTTATAAAATCAAAAGATAAACAATTATATAAATTTATATTATTTCCTATATTATTTTTAATCCAATCACAAACTCTCTTTTTTTTATCACATGCATAATGTTTTCTATTAAATTGTTTAGCATATGTATTAAGTATCGTAGTAGAATTGCCCAACCCTATTTCCACTATACATCCTTTAATATTTGACAAAACTATTGGAACTAAAGAATTTATTATTTCCCATTCCTTCATTCAATTAATTCCTCTATAATATCAACCCATTTAATAGGATTTATGTTTTGTCGTGCCCAATCTTTGCAAAATAGTCCAATCTTATGTCTATATTCTTCTTTACGTTGTAATAATTTTATTGCATAAAGAAATGAATCATAATCAATGCAATAGAAGCCGGTTTCACCATGTATTATTCTATCTTTAGTCCCATCTCTTGGTTCTGACAAAATTGGTAACCCAACAGCTAATGCTTCGGCTACAGTTCTTGGATATTGATCGCGCCACATATTACTAGTCCTATATAAGTAAATATGACCTTTACTTAAAAATTCTTCAACTGACATACTATTCCATTTATGAAATACCATTCTTGGTTCATTTTTAAAATAATCAACAAGTTCTTTGTGTGCTTCCATAAACTCAAATCTAGTATTATGGGTATCTTTAAGAAGACGTTCATAGAATTTAGTATCTAATTCTTTATCTAAGTTCTTTTGCCATAAATGAATTTTTTCACCAGAGCCAACAGATTCTTTAGTGGTATATTTACGATAATCATTAACTGAGTGTTTTAATATCACTAATTGTTCTTTTTCAGTACGTTGTTTAGTACAAACTTCTAAAAATTTATCCAATTCAATAGCACCAAATAATTCTATACGTTTAGTATTTTCAAATCCAAGTGCATCTTTATCAAATTCATTACGTTTTTCAGAATTTTGAAATATTATTGCTCTTATTTTATTTGTTTTTGCTAACCAATCTGTTTTTGGCAGCTCACCATTACAATAGTTGATACCTATAATAAGATCTGAAGATTTTTCTACAAATGGTTGACCGGTTTTACAAAAATCCCAGATACAATCATTAGCATAAAATAATAATGGTATGTGAGATTTCATATTTTTTAACATCCCATTTTCATATGAATGCTTCATGATAGGCAATTGTTGATTTAAATAGTTTGCATGTACACTACCCCATGGATATAAATTAACTTTCCATCCACGATTCATTAATAATTTAGTGATTGTAATTAATGATTGTTCACCACCACCTGATGTATTAAGATTACCTAATAAATTAATAGTCTTTTTAAGTTTTTTTACATGCAATTCAATTATACCTTGTTTTATTTTTTCTTTCTTTTTTAGTATTATATTCTCTTTTAAATATGTATATATGTTCCCATCATAGTATTTAGAAATCGCACGTATAACATCATTTGCAGTTATAGCGTACATACATGCTTGAATTGTACGACCAGTACTTACAACAGTAGTATTGCATAAATTATCATTATGTGCCGGATCTTTTGGTAATGGTATTGTTCTAGCTTTCCAACAACCACCATTATCACAACATTCAAAAGCACCATTTGTATGTAAAACTTGATGATTACAGTACCATGTCCATGATGAAGGTTCTCTCCCACCAAGAATAGTTACACAAGGTTTCCGTTCTTTATCCCATCTTGAAGGAATCGCTGCGGCTATATGCATTAAAGCGCTTGGACCACAAACGCATCCTTCTGCGTTATAGACAAGTGAAAACAACCCCCTTATATCTTTATTAAATTTATCTGTTAAATCTATAACCCCATTTAATTTTTCAACTAATAAATCACTTTTACCAATAGTAACAAATTGTATTCTACCTTTAAAATGATTAATAACATCTTGAAATTTACGCCAATCCCAAATCTTTGTAGTACAATCTCTTTTTCCACCTGGTGCTATTACCCAATATTTATCAATATCATACAATTCACGTATAATATTCTTTTTTTTCTCTTCATCTGTTAAATGTAAATCACCGCGTTGACGTATAAATTCTTCACAAAAATTTTTATATTTATTACGTAAAGATATAAATGGTTCTTTTGAAATTGCTTTATGTTTTTCTATATCACCCAATGGTGGGTCACAAACTGTACCATTAGCAAATGTTGCACAAAATTCTCCCAATTTTATGGGTAATGCATTATGCAAATCTGCTACCGCTATCATATCAAAAAGAAACATTGTAGAAAAATGCATAGCACTATTATTAACATTCCCTATCATCGGATAGCCAACATTATAACGCTCTACACCATCGTCATTTCTTGTAATTGTTTTATCTATATACAGATTGTTTTCAAATACAGCAGGTTGATTTGTATCAACATTAATGCTAATGTCTGGAAAAAGAAGTTTAAAGTCTCTTACCCCTGCAGAAAACATGATCGCGTCACCAAGTGCTCGATGATGTGAAAAAATAATTTTACGCATAAAAATAAAAAACCCTTTTTAGACAGTTCTTCTATTAACAAAAATAAAAGAATTGCCCAAAAAGGGCGTGCTTATAAGAAGCGAGAACTACATTTTTTTAAATGCTTGTAGTTCGATTAATAAAGATTGTATTCTTTTCTTTAAAACAGCAATATTACGATTACGTTTACGAACAGTATCTTTTAAATGAATATTTATTTCTTGTATATTATAAATAATACAATAAATATTCTCATCAATAGCTAAAAGAGTATGTCCTTTAGCTAGACAAAATTTATTAAAAACATCTTTTTGTTCACCAAATAATGCACCACAAGAACAGATATAATGCATTATTTTACCCACCAATCAAATAATCTATAGCATAACCTTGAGTAATATAAGTATAACATATAACTCCTTTAATATCAACTTTCTTGTAATAATTTAATATCATTTTCTACCATTTCTTTTACTAATTCTTTAAAATTATGTTTTTGTTTCCATTTGAGCACTTTTTTAGCTTTAGTGCAATCGCCTAATAAAATATTTACTTCAGCTGGACGCATAAATTTTTGATCAATTACAACATATGGTGCCCAATCATTAATACCAATTAATTTAAAAGCTTCAGTTAAAAACTCTTTAATTGAATGTGTCTCACCAGAACATAATACAAAATCATCTGGATCATGATGTTGCATAATAAGATAGATACCTTGCACTATATCTTTAGCATGAGACCAATCACGTTTAGCCTCTAAATTTCCTAAGTATATCTTATTAGTGAGACCTAATTTAATTTTAGCTACTCCAATAGATATTTTACGTGTTACAAATTCTTGCCCTCGTCTTGGTGATTCATGGTTAAATGATATCGCATTACATGCAAACATGTTATAACTAAAACGATATGTACGCATCATCGAATATGCAAAACATTTTGATACGGCATATGGAGAAACTGGGTTAAAAGGTGTTTTTTCCAATTGAGGTGTTTCTAAAACTCTACCAAATTGTTCAGAACTTGATGCTTGTAATATTTTAATCGTAGTATTATATTTTCTAATTGCTTCTAATAATCTTAATACACCAAGACCAGTAATATTAGCAGTTAATTCAGGTTGTTCCCAAGAAGCAGCAACATATGATTGAGCAGCAAAATTATAAACTTCATCTGGTCGAGAAATAGCCAATGCTTCTAATAAAGAACTTTGGTCTGTTAGATCTCCATGTATAAGAGTAACATCATTTAGAATATGTTGTATATTATCAAATTTTTCATTACTTTGCCTACGGACTAATCCGTACACATCGTAACCTTTTTCTAATAATAATTCAGACATGTAAGAACCACTTTGTCCATTAATCCCTGTAATCAATGCTCTTTTTTTCATCTTATCCTCTATGGTAGTAATATTTGGCTGTACTAAAAAGTGTTAAAATTTTATACTTAACTTGATAATAGCACCTCCTGAACATCCTTGTGATTTTGGATGATCGAAAATATTATCAATATATACGCCAGCTGGATATAATGTGATTGTAATTTTATCTTTTAAGGGGAAATTAATTGGTAAATAATTACCTATGGTCCCAAATTCTCTACCTATTAAGATTGCACCATTACTGATTGAACTAGCATCATACGCAAACCCACAATCTAATGACCATCCAGCCCATAAAATATTCCATTTTCCCCATGATTCAACCTCTTGCGTTTTAGCTAATTCAAAAGTAGTAAGATTTTTTACTGTTTGATTTTTCCAAGTAAATAAAGCACCTTGCTTAAGTGCAATATTTAAATCTTCAGCTAAAACAAAATTAAACATAGTTAATACTAATACAGTTATTAGAAAAATTAGTTTTTTCATTACTTTGTCTCCTTTTTTATAGTACAGCCAAATAAAATTATAACCAGTCTATCTTTTTTCTAAATTTGAGATTCGTGTACATCAATTAAAATAATTAAACAACTAGTTTATTATTTCTGATGATTTATATGATATATTCTAGGAAATTTATCTATATTATTATTTCTCCTAAAAAAAGTATAACACGCTACACATAAACTACGTACAAACACAGTATTTTTATCACAATTAATACACTTTTTACTTTTACCAATCATGATTTTTTCTAAAAATAAAATTACTTCTCCAAATTTCTTCTAAGAGCGCTGGTCTATAACCATATTCTCTAGATAAATAAATTAGAGCCGACAAATCTTTAGGTAAACATTTTCCTGAAAAACCACGTTCATTGTCATCACCTGGAACTTTAGTAAATTTCCCAATACGATCGTCATAACTCAAGGCTAACCTAATCTCTTCCCAATTTATACCTAATAATTGAGCTATTTCATAAAGTTCATTTGATGTACTAATCTGTGAAGCTAAAAATATATTCGAACAATATTTTATATACTCTGCTGTCTTTATATTAACTCTTATAATGGGACAAGTGAATTTGGCTTCTTTATACACTTTTTCTAATACATTAAATACTCGATCAGTATCCGAGCCAATAACAATTCGTTTACTATTTAGAAAATCTTGATTCGCATTTTTATCTGTTAAGAACTCTGGATTAAAAGCGAAATCAAATTTAGGAAATTCTTTTGCTAAACTATTTGTCGTTCCACTTACAGCTGTCGATCGTATAACTATAATCGTTTTTTCTTCATCATCATATGATGCATATTCATTTAAAATACTAATTGATTCATAAATAGCACTAAGATCTATTTCACCAGACTTCTTCATTGGTGTTGGAACAGTAATAAATATTACAGAACAATTATTAGCAATTTCTTTTAATGTGCCATACTCTTTTTTGTATTTATCATAATAAAAAAGTTTATGTCCACGCTCTAGCCCTCCGGCAGTAGCAAGCCCTACAACACCACACCCCACGATTCCAATATCCATATTAATCTCCTATCGCCATATTTCTGGTGTTTTTTCATTCACCAATTCTAATTTATCTTTTGTCCATGGTTGAGGGCCTAATGTTTTAGCCCAAGTCACCATTTCTTGTAAACATGTTCTTAAATCTTTTGTTTCTTTATACCCTAATTCATGCATCGACTTCTCAAAACTAGAATACGCATTTTTAACTTCACGAGGTCTATCTGGTAAATGTGTAATAATAACCTTATCTTGAACTCCCATTACATCTATTAGCATTTCTGCAGCTTCATTCAATGTAATAGGGTTTATTCCACCAATATTATATGTTTGTCCATTAGTAAAATCTTCAAGACATTTCACATAGCATGGTAACGAAAATTCTATTGGACTAAATGCTCGCTTTTGCATACCATCACCAAAAATATAAATCTCTTTTTCACCATGCATAATTCTATTTATCCAAATAGCAAAAACATTGCGATAACGGTCTGATAAACTTTGTCTAATACCCATTACATTATGTGGCTTAATAATAGTGTATTTAAATCCGTGTACTTCTGCTAAAATTTTTGTTGATTCTTCCATTATTGTCTTATTCCAACCATATATATCAGTTGGTCGATTCGGCATATCTTCAGTAAATGGTGGCGTTTGTTCTCCGAATGTTGCCATCGACGAAAACATAACCATTTTTTTAAATTTATATTTAATGCATGCGTTTAAAACATTCATATATGCCATAACATTGTCTTCTGTGGATTTTAATGGTTCGAATAATGACCCAATTTCTCTCGCGCTCGCACAAAGATAAAACACAACCTCTGGTTGCCATTGTGAAATTAACTTTTCAGTTGCATTTTTATCTTTTAAATCAATAAAAAAACATAAATGATCCAATGTGTTACGCATAAATCCACCACTAAGATTGTCTACACCTATAACCGCATGTCCTTGTTTACTTAACTCATCAGCTATCCAAGACCCCATGAATCCAGCAGAACCTGTCACGAGAATTTTCATTTTACCTCCAAATTATGCTTCTTTTATATAAAAATCATTTCCAATTGATTTTAAATATAAATTATTCAATATTTTCATCCATTCAGGATGATAATGTACATTACCTTCAGATCCATAACCAAATTTATCATGATTTTCTTTCAAATGGAAAGCACCTTCAGTAAATGTAACTGTTATAAATAAAATACCACCAATTTTTAAATGTTGTACAAGATATTTAATCACACTTTCAGGGTCTTTCACATGTTCAAGAACTTCGTGTGTAAAGATAATATCAAAGTTATCATTTTCACTTAAAAATGTATGATTATTATATGTATATTTAAAATCTATATTTACACCATATTTTTTACAACGATATTCAATAAATTTTATCCAATCTATTGGCATATCAATTACAGTTGTTGCATACCCTATGTCATAAAAACAAATTGCATTTGTTAAGTCTCCACACCCATAATCTAATATTTTTTTACCAGGATAACAAAATTCATATATATTTTTCATCCATGGTCTATCAGATGAGTTTAAATGGTCGTTAGTGTGGTAACTTTTATGTGATAATTCAGCATATCCATATGCATTATAAATAGGATGATTACATATTTTAATTAATTCATCGTGTGTATAATTTTTACTACTATCAATTAAATCATCTGTATTATTATTATGTGTTATATGCCAACCATGTCTCATCCCTTTCCAATAAGATAAAGGAAATCCACTAAAAGTCAAAACATCTTGTTCAAAAGTTGTTTCTGTAAGGTATTCATTATTCCTTACTGGTATTTTCATTTTTCTCCTTAATTAATTTATAGGGAATAGGGATATCAGCATCTATTTCAAAACAATGTTTACATATCAATGCCGCTTCTTTATTTTTAATATTATTATGAATTTTTTTAATACCTTTTTTAATTTTATTCACAATATTTATATCAGTAATTTTACCATAAGATATTTCTTGATCTGCTATTCTACAACATGGCACAACGATTCCATCAAAGTAAATAAAAAATAATCTATCAATTATGGCACAATCATGTTTCCTTATTATGTTAAGATTATTAATAATACATCTCTGATATCTTACTTTTTTATCATATAAAAGATCAGAAAAATATTTAAAATCTTCTGTAGAAAAAATGACCGTTCTAAAATGACAATTTATTCCTATTTGGTTAGCAATAATATATATATTTAATAAATGTGATATATATTCCTTTGGCGTGTTTTTATTTAAACTTAAGTCGAGATATGTTAACCCAGCATATTTTAAATTATGTACCATTGGTTCAGTTAATAAAGTACCATTTGTAGTAAATCCAATACTAAAATATGGTGCAGCATATTTTATAAATTTTATTAATTCAGGATGTAATAATGGTTCACCCCAATTATGGAGCCAAAGTTCTTTTAATTTAAGCTTTTTACATAGACTAATCGCTTGTCTAAAAGTTTCAAATGACATATATCCATATCCACGTTTTAGCTTATTTCTAAAACAACCTATACACATTAAATTACATTGATTAGTTAATTCTATTTGACAGTATTGCATATTTTTACTAATACTATAATATTATACATGTTATTTTCTAAAGTGTTAAATTGTACTATTTTTACATCATGTAATTGTAATACAATATTTTTCCATTCTTCCGCAGTATGTTCATTTGGTGCTTGATATTCAAGCTTTATTTCTTCTTCATTATTATGTTGAAATGCTTTAATATCTGGTGCAAAACAAACAAGCATACCACCCTTACGTAATGCTCTAATCCATTCTTGAAAAATAGCTACTGGGTTTCCTGGTATATGCTCAATAGAAGCTATAGATGTGATGTAGTCTAAGGAATTATCTTGAAATGGCAAACAATTACCATCGCCTACTACTGCATTATGTGCTGGAGAAGCATGTACATCAAGACCTAAAGAGTACATCTCCGGCCCTCCAGGACCACCAACATCAACACCAAACGCTGCATGTTCTCTATCTCTTGCGCATAATCCTTTAACAAAATCAAAAAGTAAATCTCTTTGTATATCAGAAACCATATTTCTATTTACAAAATGGTATCGCGCAGGCCCGTCCCACCACATATCTCATCCTTTCTTATTTGTTTTACTAATTTGTGTTTTATTTTATCATGACACTGTTTACATAATATTTTTCCATTATTAATATCCCAAAAAGGTTGATATGTAATTGCTAATCTAATTAATATATTTTTATCATCAATTGGTGAAAATTGTGGATATTGTTGTAAAAATTCATTTAATATAATACAAAATTCTTTAATATGATGAGCTTCTAATGTATTATCATGTTTAAAACATTCTTGACATTCATAATTATCTTTTTTAAATACATTTCTCATCCACTCTCCATATTCAAATGAGTGTCTTATCATTAAATGTAATGGCGTCCTACCATCAATCCAAAAATAACATTTTTTACCACGATTATTAACACCTATTTTTTTTCTTATTTCGGGATTTAAAAATGCTTTTTTAGTACCATCACTAATCTTTTGTCTCATTATAGGACTCGATAATGACTTTTTAACCTTAATCCCTATACTTCTTCTTAATTTAGAATCTTTATATAAATTGATTAATATTCTTTTTATTTTTTTTCGAGTTGCTGGAACAGACATAGCTTTTTTTGATCTTACACTCATTAATTGTTTAATTTTAGGATCGTTGCAGCGTATTTGATTTCTTATTTTATTATTCAATCTAAATTGTGGATCTAAAAATTTATTTTTAATCGCAATACCTATCTTTTCTCTCTCTTTTAATTTAGAGAAACGTTTTCTTTGGGCTTGAGATCTATTATTAAAAATTATAGTTTTTTTATTATGCATATAATTTTTTATACATTATAATTTTGTTTGTATCTTCTCGCATATTCAGCTTCATCTGTTAATAATATTGGAACATCGCTTTTAGTAATATTATATATTTTGTTACATCTAACACAAGTTAATGTTCTTGCTTCTTGATTCCAGCTTAATCTACTTTTACATATCGGACATCCATAAATATTTAATAATTCTTCATTAACCATATATACTCCTTATATATAAATAAATATTATCTACAATGTTGACATGTCCAAGACCCTTTATGCATAGCGACAAACATTTCTTCATAAGAAACTTCTTTACCCGCTTTATGTATTGAACATTTATTACAAATTAAAGGATAATGTGCTAAACCACGATTTATATAATAACCATATAAAGGCGTAAGGTCTCTAAAAATATTTGGAAAATGGTAAGAAAAAGCACTTTTTACAGTAAAATTATTCCCCCCTTGGCACCCTAGTCTATATTTTAATCCATCTTCATGGTGGATATGCATATCATCATTCCATGTAAATGTAGTATATCCTCCTAATTTATTAAATGTGTCTTTAGCAATTATTTCTGGAAAATGTCCAAATATTTCTTGTATTAAACCTTCTTTTGTATTAATATTACAATATTCATTAAATTCATCCATATGAAAATCATCTTGTGTAAGAACACCAATTTTTGATCCTGTTTCAAATCCAAACCCATTTCCAATTTCAAAACCTTGTAAATATGTAGGTGCTAAAATAACATGATGATTTAAATATTTACTCATATTAATATCCCAATCTTTTGATACTAATAAATCATCTTGAAAAAAAGCGAGATATTCTTTAGTGGCTTTTGTTGCCCCCAAATTCATCAAAGCATACCAATTGCATAAATTGGCTTGATAATACATAATCTCATTATCTTGCAACCATTTATATGTTTGCCAAGATGTATATATATCACAAATAATAATATATTCATGCTCTAATTTTGAATGTTTTTTGAGTGTTTCATAACAGAACTTTAATGCGCCCGATGTATATCTAGTAGGAATTATAACTGAAAAACCGTCCATAGAAATCTTATCTTTCTTTTTCTAAATGTTGTTGTAATAGTTTTATACCAGTATCTAAATTTACTTTAAATTCATATTTATATGGTATTTCGGGTCTAAACCATGTATCTGCTAATCTAAAAAAATAGTTTTCTTTTGGTGCATTTTCTATATCCCAAGTTATATCTAGATTCTCTATACCACAGATCTCTGCTACAAATTGAACTAATGTCTCTATGGTGATTGGATTACAATAACCAAAATCAACTGTCTGATTTTTAAATTCATGATTTGATACCATTAATATCCAATCAATTGTATCTTGTACATACATTGCATCTATTAAATTTTGTCCATTACCTATCAATGTTATTGTCTGCTTTTTATCAAAATAAAAATTCTTAATTAATTTGGTAGATATTTTATCTGCACGTTGATAAGGCCCATATGCACCAAAAAAACGAACATTTAAGTATTCCTCGACTTCCCCATTTAACCTAAAGTATTCTAATAGTAGCTCGCTTGTGCGTTTTGCAATCGCATATGGTGTAAATGGATGTATATTTATTGTATTTGCAGCACTAACTATTCCTGCATTACCTTCATAAATACATCCACTTGAAAAATGAATCAATTTACTACATGTATGATATTTAAAAAATCCAATTAATGCCAAGGGATCTGACTTAAAATTTTGTAATGGTAACAAAGTACTATCCAACTTGCGCGTATCACCAATAAGTGAAATAACTAAATCAAAATGTTTTGGGACAAGATTTAAATTTTCTGAACATGTATATGTTGCAAGATCTTGTTGTACAAGGATGGTGCAAGTATTTATTTTATGTGTTTTAAACCATTCTGGGAAATCTTTTGCTGTATTATAAAAAGCAAATACTTCCCAATTTTTATTGAGATTTAACATTAAATTACGACCAACAAAGCCAGAGGCACCCAAAATGGCTACACGCATTTTTCTTTCTCTTTTTTAATTAAAAATCCAATACTTTCATCAATAGGTATTAGAGTTGGATATTTTTGATTAATATTTGTTTCAATTCCAACAAGACAATCTATATCACCAGGCCGTTCTTTTTCAAAAATAACATTACATTTAAAATCACCTATTTCAGCGATTAATTTTACTAAATCGATAATACGTATAGCTTGTCCTGAACAAATTTGATAAATAATATTTTTATATTTATTTTTTACATCAAAATGATAATCTAAGATCATGAACAAACGTGTTAACATATCTTCGACGTAAATAAAATCTCTTTTTTGTTCACCACTACCATTAATAATCACTGGCTTATTAGAATTAAACAATCTAATTGTTTTAGGAATAATACCTTGATATTCAAAATTTATTTGTCTATAACCAAAATTATTAAATGGGCGTATAATAACAGCGTCTAAATTAAATATATCAATCATTGTTTTAATTAAATTATCAGCAGCATTTTTACCAACAGCATATGGTGTTGTTGGTGATTTTTTATTACGATCATCTAATGGAACAATAGATACATTACCATAAACTTCAGATGATGAAAAATGTACATATTTTTTAATTATTTTATTTCTAGATAAAGAGCAGCATGTTTGTGCAATTTTTAATTCTTCAACACAACACCATTCAGGCATTACTAATGAATATAATAAACCAGCTGTAGCTAAATTAAACAATGTATCTATATCCTGATTGATTAAGTTAGCAGTAACTTTATCAATATCTTGTATATCTAAATGAATAAATTTAAAATTTTTATTTTTCATAGCATCTTGTAAATTCTTCATTGATCCAGAATAAAGGTTATCAATTACAATAACTCTATCTCCACGCTTAAGCAAAGCATCAACAAGATGACTCCCAATAAAACCAGCACCACCAACAACTACATGTTTAAGACTCATTTTGTCTCCTGTGCATTATAACTATTCCATATCCATAAGGTAATTCTATCATATCCCATTGATTGGTGTTTCTAATTTCTTTAATTACTATTGGTATATCTGGCCACCAATGATTATTTGTATCATGAATTAAAATATAACCATTATTAGATAAATATTTTGACCATTGTTCAAAATCTCTTTTAAATTGTTCATAATGGTGATTGCCATCAATATAAAGCAAATCTATTGACCTATTTTTACCCCATATATTAAACGCCTCATCTGATGTTCCAATATATGAACATAGAAAAGGATGATTAACCATACTTTTTTCTATATGTGGATTTGGGTCAATAGTATATAATAACGCTGGCTTATTTATTTCATCTAAAGCTTCTAAAAATGCTGATGTTGTATGAGATGTACCTGTACCAATCTCTACTATTATATTTGGTTTTAATCCTCTTGTCATATTATAAAGAAGCAATAGAATACCCCCTTCTTCTGTAACTTGATTGCTGATATATTTAAAAATTCTATATGGATAATCGTTCATTTGATAATTCCTGTACTAATAATGTACTAATACCATAATTATTACCTGCTAAAATATCAATATTTCTATCACCAATAAAAATAACTTCTTCTTTTGGTATTTTAAATGTATCTATAATTATTCGTAAACCTTCTGGATGAGGTTTTTTATGAAACACAGAATCCCTAGAAACAATTATATCAAATTCTGATAATAAATTAAATTGTTTCAATACTGCTGTTATTGTATCTTTATAATTCATTGAAAATAAAGCTTTTTTACCCTTAAAGTGTCTTAATAAGTGAATGACACTAACTACGGGAATACTTTCGTTTACTCCTTCCAATTCAATTTTTCGTGCTTCTTCTTCTTGCCCTAAATTACGTAATTGTTTAACTTTTTCCCAATCACATCTCAAAGTAACTAGAGTACCATCAAGATCCATGATTAGAAGTTTATACTTTTTTACAATAAGATTCGTCAGCTTTGAATTTTTCATCATAAATTAAAACTGCTGGGCAATCAATATGTCTTATCCAATAAACATTATCTTTAATTGCATTGTATTGTAACAAATTTGGTAATTTTTCATTATATGCAAGTTTAACATAATAATATGGCATATTAATACCTGCTGTACTAAAAAATAAACTTGTTGTAAAAAATCTTCCTGCATTAATTTCTGTTGGATAAATAACACCATTACTATCTTCTTTTAAATCAACACAAAAAATACCAGTTGCATTTTTATCTATAGAAGTAATAGCTGTGGTAGCCACCTTATTAATATCATCTCTTGCTATGGTCCGAGCAACAGCTGGAGTTCCAGTAATTCTTGATGGAGCTAGATATGGATAAATATATTCTAGACGTTCACGTGCTTGTGATACAATTAATTTACCTTTATTCCATAAAGATTGAAAAGCAAAATCTTTACCATTTAAAAATTTTTGTGCTATAAATACCCAATCAACATCTCTTGCTTTCCAATATCCAAACCAATGGATAGCCATATCCAAACTTTCTACTTTAGTACTACCACGACCTCCTGCGCCAGAAGAAGCACGCATCCAATATGGATACCCTAAAATTTTACCGACCCTTCGTATATCAATAATATTTTTAATAGTATAAGACTTAACAGAATGTATTCCATTTTTTTCCCAAATGTTAGCACTAATAAATTTATTTTGACAAATATCAATTGTTTTTTTATTAGGTAATAACATCATGGCATTAATTTTTTTACGATTTTCAGATAAAGTACGCACTTCAATATCAGGTTGAGCATGAATAAATTCTATCTTTTCTTTTTTGATAATATCATTAAGAAATTTAATGTAATTAGGGTGTGTCGCTTCATAGGGAGCTACATATGCTTTATCTAAATCTGGCCATTCTAAATGCCATTTATTCATATCTGTACCAACTAAATACATTGGTTCATCAACTAAACGTAAAGAATTAATAAAATTAACTGCTGGCGCCCCACCAGCACCCGTAATTAATATCCGTTTCATTCCTTTTTTCTCCTTTTATCTTAAAATTATCAATCTTCATTACTAATGCGCATAAAATCAATTTTTTCTTGAGCAGTGTTCATATCGTACATATCTTGTATAGTAAAATCTTTCCATTCTTTTTCCATATCCTCATTAGGCATTCGGATATCTTTATATACTAAATTTCCTTGCCAATCCCCCTTCGCCATTGCAACAGGATTAATAAAACCTTCTTTAATATTTTTAAAAATATATTTTCCCGTATCACCATTTTTAGCGTATTTAATTTGTTTAAAAAATAATTGTATCATAAAACGTCTAAAATTTTTACGATAAAATAAACCAGGATATACAAAAGAATGATTACCTCTCCAATAACCTTTTTGATCTTCTGCTTCAGGGAAAGTTACTACTAATTCACCATTTTCTTTTAAAACTCTTTTAATTTCCATACATGCATGCATAGGATCACTTAAGTGTTCTACTGTTTCTGTAAAAAAAACAATATCAAAAACATTATCGGGAAAGGGGAATCTATCACGCGAAACATCCATATATAATAATGTACAATATTCATACCTTTTTTCATCATAATATAATTTCTGTGCCGCTAAACCAGCGTCAAGTCCTATAATTTTATTACCAAATCTTGATAAATATACCATTAAATCACCCCGCCCAGCGCCAACATCTAAAATTATTTTATTAGAAGGGGTTTTATAAAAGCCATCAGTAATAATAGTTGCTTGCATACCAATACCTGCCTGGTCAAAATTTTCCCAATAAGGATCATATGTATATTTTAGTCTTGGTACCCAATACTTACGTAATTCACCATATAATTCACCATGTTCATTTTCAAATCCCCAACGTTCAAATTCATTGTGCCATGGATATTCTGGTAAATTTCTACATTTAGCTATTTCAGATTTAGATAATGTTGTTAATGTATCATCTTTGTTTTCATTTTTATCCATTTTACCCCCTAATATCAAAATTTAAAATCAGTTTTAATAATCTCAGCTTTTTTTAACATCATATGGGCTCTATCAAGATATGTATGTTTAGAACGCACTTCTATAAAAGCATTACGTCTTATACGCTCAACAAGGTCTTTGTTTCTTCTACAAAGCATAATTTTATCATACAAGTCATTTACATTTAGTGCGGTTCGCCCATCATCTAATTTATCTGTTTTAACAGATAAGTAATGAACACCTTCAGTAAATAATTGTTCCATTAAAAAGAATTTATCGCTTAACACAATACACCCCATAGACATCGCTTCAAAAACACGCCATTTAATATATTCTTGACCATTAGAGCATGCATAAGTAGTTAAAGACTTATTATGTATAATAGCATATTCATCAATTCCTACATTACCAAATTTAATACGTAACCCCTTATCTTGCAACGCATTACATATACGAGGTCTTGGGTCATACATCATTGCTAATAAAGCGAAATCAAATTCCCTCTCATAATCAAATAATGGATGTATAGCGGGTAAACAAGCACCAGGTAACCATGTAAAACCTTGATATATTGCTTTTCTTGGTTCTGCATGAACTCCAAATGGTTGCCCTGTAAAAGCTGCGGTTGGTTTAAACTCTTCGATACGTTTTAAATTAGCTTCCCACCCCTCATGTTCAATTAATAAAAAAGGTATTCTGTTTTCTGTTTTTTCTATTTTAAAATCCCACCAATCATTTAATATTAATACATCAGGAGTAAAACCATTTTTCACTGCAGTATCTACAACATTAGTTAAATCAATTGGGTCATGTTTAGGAACATCCATAATAACTTTTGGTAAATCTTTTTCTTGCCATGTTATCCCATAATGATTTGTAACAACAGTACCAGCCAATTTAACATTACATCCAATATATCTGAATCCTTCAGCCAACCACCTTTGTATATTAGCTGGATACCATTCAGCTAAAAATAAAATATTTAATTTTTTCATATTTTATCCCTAATAATATCAATAAAATATGCTGCTTGTGCAAAATTAGTATGGTATTTGAAAGTATGCTGTCTACATGCTTCTGCTATTTGTTTACGTTCTTGTTCATGTGATAAATAATAATCTATTTTTTCACGTAAATCATAAATATCATTAAAATAAACACAATGCACTTTATCAATATATGGATTAGGAATTATAATCCCTGGATCTTTAATTAACATTAATGTCTCAAAAGATGCTGCTTCCCAATACCGTACTGTATCTCTACCATGTCCACGGACAATTATATTTATTTTAGCTGATGCCATAGTTTTTAAGTAATCAATATACCCCTTTAATGGAGGAATATGGAATCTCTTTTCATCTTGCCATGGTAATGCACCAGTATCAATTCCAATATATGAATTGTTTAAATTCTGCTCTAAAAGAAACTTGATCACTCTTTCACGCAACGGATGTGTATTACCAAATAAAGCAAAAACATCAAGTGTTTTATCTAGCTTGCATAAATCCTCATAAATATCTAAATGTGGAACACATGCAGAAAATGGTAATGGATAAATATTATCAATTTGACGTATCAATTCACGTTTAAATATAAATTGTGGTTTATATTCTTCTATAATATCGGTACAGATATTATCACCATCTTCAAAATCACAAAATGCTAATGGTTTAGGTGATTTACCGCCATATAATTTCTTAATAAATTCCATTGCGTGTAACGGATAATGACGTGGCGATGTTAGAACTATCAAATCTATATGTTGCATTTCTTCTACTATTTCTTCAAATGGATATAAACGTATTTTACGTGATTTAACATATGCAGCTGGTGCTGTCATACCTCTTTTATTTTCGTTATGCAACATATACGACATATCCATAAATCCCATATAACTTAATTTAAATGGGTATAATATAATATTATCTTCACCTAATAATTCACACAGACCATTATATAAGAAATATTCACCATAATCTTGCTCTGGATTCAAAAGAAATAAAATTTTCATATTCGTCTCCCTACATAATTTAAAGAAAAAAAGTTATGCAAATCATTAAAAACTTCTGTTTTTATAAGATCGGTATTTAATTTAATTATATTTTGTTCAAAATCTTCTGGTGTATAAAAATTCTTATGTGTAGGGTCCCATTTACCTTTTTCATATCTAGCATCGGGCATTAATAATATCATAATACCATCCTTACACAATAACTTACACCATTGTCTAAAAACTATAATTGGATTACAAACATGTTCCAAAATATGGCTCATTACAATAAAAGAAAATGTGTTTTTGTTAAATAATTTATAACTTTGTTCAGCTAAACCTGTTATTTGTGGTGAATATCTACCACCATATATAGGGTGTTGTTCACCACAATAATCATTTACACCAATACAAGCTAAATGAGGGTCCTGTCCACACCCAATATCTAACCCAACACCATAATGTTCACGTAATTGTTTTAAAATCCAATATAAAATAAACGCTTCTTGCTGCATACCAACAAGATTGTCTATCAAAGAAAAATCAAGTCTGTGCGGTTGCTTGCAATTAAAATATTCAAAATTTGGAAAAAATTCTAATAGATCATCTCTGACATGTATATCAAGATTCATATTTTATATCTCACAAATACATTCTTTTAAATTTTTATCTAGATATTTCATCTGAAGCTTAGGTAATATATCAACTAATCTATGATGCACCTCAACTTGTGGAATATCGTAATAATCTTTACATCCCCACTTTTTTGCAAAATAAACTCGTGAATAATCCATACGATATACTTTACCTGGTATTGGTTCTATTCTAGACATATCATATTTCTTGCTCATAATTTCACGATATTCTTCCATTGAACAAATTTTATCATCCGGGGACATAATATTTAATTCAAAATTATTAGCAAATGTTTGTGAACCCCAATGCTCAATTGGTGGATAAGGAAGCATCACTGAATAATATCCTAATTTAGCAATCTGAAATCCATAATCAGTTTCCTCGTAAAAACTCTTAATATTTTCATCAAACCCACCAATTTCATCAAAAATTTTACGTTTAAAAGCAAAACAACATCCAACAACCGCTCCTACGCGGCCAGGTAAAGTATCATAATTAGGTAAACTATAATTTTTATTTGGTAGACCAGATAAAGGATCTATTTGTATTAATGGATACCCAACTGCGGCAACTTTTTCATTATTTTGTAATGCATAAACTATACATTTCAACCAATTATCATTACAAATACATATATCATCATTAAATAAAATAGATATATCAGTATCGAAATGTCTCGTTAAATCATTCCATGATTTAGGAATACCACAATTATTTGTATGTTGAATAAAATCAACTTTAAAGCGTTTTGCTAATTCTTCTACACCCAAACGCATTTCTTGATTAGGTGTGCCATCATCTAAAATAACTGTTCGATATGAATAATTAAAGTCTTGATGAAAATATAATGAGGTTAATAGTCTTTCTAATCTTACTGTAGAATTATATGTAGGTGCACCAATTCCAATCTTAATATTATTCTCCATTTTCATCCTTTATTTTGCATACAAATCTAAATGTTTTTGAGCTATTTTACCCCAATTATTTAATTCTATATATCGATTTGCTGCAGTAACTAATGTATGTTGTAGAGAAACATCACCAAATACCTTAAGAATTGTTTTTGCTATTACTTCTGGATTTATAGAATTAAACTTTAAAACTTCATTATTTAAATCTAAAAATGCTAATGAATCATTAACAATAATCGGGCGTTGTGTTCTAAATAATGTTTTCACAGCTGCAGAAATACCACCACCAGTCGGAGCATCATGATAATTTAAAACAAATAAATCAGCACATTGTAAAACAGCAAGCAATTTATCCTCTGGTAAATATTCTCTAATTAATAAAACATTATTTTGTAGATCATGTCTTTCAATAAAATTGAAGAATGATGCATCATATGCTTGGCTACCAAATTCATGTTTAGGGCAAATTAATAACGCTAAAACATCATTATACTGCTCTTTTAATAATTTAACCGCTAATAAATAATCATGAAAACCTTTTTGATCTCTTAAAAAACCAAATGATCCAATAATTGGTGTATTATGGCTTATATTAAGATTCTTTTTAGTTAGATCTACATTCTCCTGTTTTAAAATTGCTAAATCACTTACTCCCATAGCAATAACATCTATATCGCAAATATTAGGTAAAAACCCTTTTGTTTCAGAAGAACGTTCTACTAATTTATCTTTAAATTGTTGACAATGTACAATTAAATTATCAGCGCGTGATAATAATAACTCATTATATGAAGATAATCCTGGGACTAAACTATGTAAAGTAATAACAACTTTAACATTTAAAGTATGTAGTTGATCTAATAAAATTCTTAATTGTTCTTTATCTTTAAAAAATGAAAATTCATGTTGTATATGAATTACATTATAATTACCTTCTTTTATTATTTTAGGTAATTCTTGATACTCATATGATGAGTATACTACAACATGTTGCCCTAATTTACGTATTGCATCAAATAGATATTTTGTATATTCTGCAATACCACAATGAGTTCCCCAACTAGGTATGACAATTAAAGGATTAATTTCTTTAATTTTAACATGTTCTTTAATAAAATTAAAGTTCTTTTTTGTCATTACTTTATTTATCCTTTGCATTAAAGCAGAACTTGTCTCATCCCAAGTTAATTGATCTGTGAATTTTTGCGATTTTGTACTAATTTCTTTCCGTAAAGTATGCTGATTCTTGAAATCATTGTATAAAACATTTAATTTCTCTACTAAATCACTCTGCGATGCTATCGCTCTTTTAATACCATTAAATCCATATAGATATCCTGATGTTTTTAATAAAAACCCGCCACCTTGATTAATTAATTCTGTTGTAGCGGCATAATCAGTAGTTAAAACAGGTGTTCCAACAGCCATAGCTTCTAAGGTAGGCAATGATAAACCTTCACCTATGCTTGTATTAACACTTGCAGAAGCCAAATTATATATTAAATTCAGTTGTTGATCTGACATTCCTTTTAAAGGGCCCGCTTCTTTAGTAATAGCAACTTTTTTTCTTAAATCAAAATATTTTACAAAATCCCATAAATCAAAACCAAAAGGATCTGCTGGATCAGTTACAAGTAATAAAAATACATCATCTTTATCAATAGCAAAATCTTTAAAAGCCTCTATCGTTAAAGGTATATTTTTTCTATCAGTATTTTGATTAATATTTAGTACTAAAAATGTATCTTTTAAATTAAATGGAAGTGTATTCTCTTTTATAATTGGAGCTGAAGGGAAAAAAATAGTTTTATCAACTCCTGGATAAATAACATTTGTTTGAATATCGGCATACTTATATATTTCCTGTTTTGCAAAGTATGAAAATACATTAATATCATCTGCTGAATTTAATATAGAATGCCAACTAGGGTGTAAATGCTCCCCATCAACAGTAAGCCATAAAACCCATTTAGTATTTGGAAAAGATTCCTTATGTACATTTATAACATGTTGTATATGTTCAAAATTCCAAAGATCTCCTATAGAAAGAATTATATCAGGCTGTGCATCAGCTAAAATATGAGAGAATTGTTCCGCTTCTTTACTAGAAGATTTTTCTAAAGGGTATAAAAAATAAGGTAAATCGTGTTTAGTATTACGATAATGCCATGCAGCATATACTACATCATATATTTTTATATTATTATTCGTTTTGGCATCAAATGTAGTATATTCAACTAAACGTTTTGCTATTTCCTTACCACAACGAGCTAATCCTGAATATAACAATGGCGAGTCAGTGTGTAGCAGTATTTTCATATCCCATATCCTTTCTATTAATCAATCAAAAAATAACTATCTATAACTCTCCACCCATTTTTAATTCTATTAATTCAAGAATAGGTTCACCTAATTTTAATTTATCAACCTTAGAAAAAATTCGTGAAAGCGTTTCTTTGGAATAACTGCCATTTTTTATTTCGTTCATAACCATAGCTTTTGAACGACGTAATAAATTATCAATCTGGTCATCAGTTAAATCCATTAACTTCTTATAACGAACTAATTCACCATCAGCAGAAACCTCAGAAATACGTTCTTCCATTAATAAACGAGTTCTTTCATTTGGGTCTAATTCTGGACATCCCTCACCAGGGCCAAGTCTTACCCCTGTTTTTGATTTTCCATCTTTACCACGATAATCAAAACTCTGTATAATTTTATATTTTTTTGACATTTTAATCCTCCATATTAATAAAGATAGGGCAATACATACTATGCATTGCCCTATCAATTTGTTCTATATAAAATAAGCTTATCATTTTCATATTTAGAATACTACCTTTTAGTCAGCTTGTATTACATTAGTTGTAACTGTAGGATTAGTGTAATCACCAGTAGTTAACTGATATACAACACCCGCTCCTCTTAATACTACTAACGCTTCTAACCAATGGATATAGTCTGCATCAATCATAGGATATTTAGGATCATAACTTCCAGGAGTTAAAATTAAACCCTTAGCAGAAGGATTTTTTTTCTGAATATAACGTACAGGTTTATCAGCTCCAGTTGCTTGTGTTCCTAAAATTATTAAATAATCGGTTGGCATCCATTCTGTTTCTTTCCAATCGATACCTAATAATCTTCCAGCGAAACCTTCAACATTAACATTATCGACTATTTTACCAGGAAGAGTTGTGGTACCTGCAGCAGCGCCATAGAAACCAGCAATATCTTCGATATTTTTAGTCATATCAGCATTCATGAAACCCCAAAGTTGCCCCTTAAACCCGTGCTCTTTTAAATGCAATTTCATAGCTGTTAGTGTTGCTAACGTAATTGTTGCAGATCCAGCAGAAACATAATGCGTATGACTTCCAGCGAATTCATTAGCACCATAAGTTGGTGGTGCTGACATTTTCTCATTTGCAGAGAAAGAACCATCGAAAAACCCACCAGTTGTTAATAATTCGTCTAAAATCACAGCAGTTTGTAACGCACGATCTCTTTCGATTGCTTTACGAGCTAAACCTTCAATTTCAGCAGCACTTGAAGAATCGCTCATCAACCAATCATATGTATAACCGATATCAAGACCATACTTTGCACAGTCTTTTTGCATCTTACCCCAAACTTTCTTCTTCGAAGAAGGTTTTTCAGATTCAGCTAACTTCTGAAATTTCCATTGTCCCGAAGCGTCAAATTTGATGTAACTTTCATCCCAATCTGAGCAAAGAAGTGCCCTTAAATCTAATACTTCTTCAAGATTGTATAAATCTACAATTGGAAGAACAGTATTATATAGGACTTCATTTAAGTCTATACCATCAGTTGTTGTAAAACCACGTGTAATATCACCCATTTTACTTTGTCACCTCCTTTATATATATTTTATGCACCTAATTGCATGTCTAGATCAACAAATACTTCATAAGCACCTACAGCAAATCCAACTTTCTGTGTACCAGTAATTGCATATTTGCCGTCTTCGCCAAGATATACTGTTTGACCAGGACTCATTGTTAAATAACTTACATTAGTTACCTTACCTACTCTATCAATACGCACTTTTTGTGCCGTTCCAGCTACTTTTGTTCCAGCACCAGATGTTAACGCAAAACCATGTGCCCAACGACTATCACCATGATCTGCTAAACGTCCAGTCAATTTACCACTTGAGACACCTGCCCCGGAATACAAATTCAATAACGTACCAGGACCAACAGATACTCCAGCGGCTAAATCAACACCTATATGTGTTTGTAATAAAGATACATCCATTTAATGTCACCTCCTCCTTATACGATTCTTGTTTTAATGCCACCTTTTCTTAATAATTCTTTTCTACGTTCTTCGGTAAGACCCTTTTTAATAACACTAACGTGTTCACCACCAATTCTTAATTCATCATTATTCAATTTTTTCACAACTAAAGCTTCTGTCTCTTCTGGTGTTAATGCAATACCAGAAATAGATTTCTTTAAGATAGATTTAATTGCAATAGCATCATTTGCATCGTATTCATTTTTCATGTTATCCCAACGTTTTTCTACTTCTTTATCAGCATTTAAATTAGCAATTTGTTTTTCTAAGTCACTAATTTTAGCTTGGTTATCAGCAAGGCTTTTCACCATAATTTCAATTTCTTCTTGCGTATATAACTCACCAGTAGATTTTTTAGGTCCAACATTACTTTTTGTAATAGAATCAGGATAAGGGAATTTATCTGCTTGTGTTTTTCTAATTTCTTCAGACAAATCAACAATTTCCTTCATCTCAACATCAGTCATCTCATTCAAACCTTTAAGCACCTTTTTTTGCTTTTCAACATCTAAAGCTGCTTGTAGATCTGCAATCGATTTTTCTAAAAGATCAACACTTTCTTGTGTTAACTCTTCACCTGATTTTTTCTTTAATTTCATAGGCATGTTTTCCTTACCTTCCTTACCATTAACAGGTTTACATGCTTTTTCAATCTCAACCTTTAGTGTTTCAAGAAGAGTTTTATCTTCATCCGCGACTAACCGTTTAGATATCTGTTCAATTAAGTCTGTTATAGTTTTCATAGTTTCTTTTCCAGACACGCTTTGTTCAACGTGTTCTTTTGGAATTTCACCTCCTCCTAGTTCAAACTGTTGTAATGATTTTGTAATATACCATCGTAATGCACGTGCTTCAGGATTAGCTGGAAGTGCAACTAGGGACGCTTCAATTAAATATAATTCATTAATGACATTTACCACCTTACCAATATCTTTAATAAATTTTTTAATTGCATTAATTACCCTACCTCTAATACTGAATTTATTTATTACCCCTTCTTTTACTTTTTGCCAAGTGTCAGGCACCGTTTTACTAATTAAGACTTTCACCCATAACCCTTCTTTAGTAGCTTTAACATCTTCTATTTTACCAATAGGTTGTTCTGGGTCATGATTATATAAAACTGTTGAATTATTTAATAAATCATCCTCTGCGTTTTTAAATGCATCTTCTGTAATTAAGTCACCAGTTAAATCTAATTCAGTACTACCAGCATAACCCTCAATATACCACTTTTCAGAATCCTCATATGTTTTTGTAATTTCAAAAGGACATTCAAATGGTACATCTAAAGATTTTTTTGTAGTTTCTGCAACATTAACCCCAACTTTTTTTGCAGCTGAAACTAACTTTCTGCGTGCTGTTACCTTAGCTTCGTCAGAAATATCAGTTATAGGTAATCTAGCTAATGCATTACGTACATGATCAGCATCAATTTTATTATCTTTATCTTTATATGGTAAATGACGTAACGATCTAGGTACTGTCTTATTATCTTTATCTTTAGTACCACCAGATTCAATATATGCAAAAGATGCATCCGGTAAATCATTTATATATGCTGCTGTCCAAATAGCCTTTTCTACTTCTGCCATTTATTAACCTCCTACTAAGATCGTCCCTTAATATCCCTAATTAATTTGCGTTGTTCTAGTAATTTCTCTAAAGATTTTAATAACGCTTGCGGCATATCTAGCGTATCCTCTTTTTGTATAATTTGAGCAAATCTACAAATTTCTTTTATATGTGCCCCAGAAAAACCTTCTGTTTGTTTTAAAACAGACTCTAATATTGCATCGCTAATATCTTCTTTTAAAAAATGTAATAACATTTCTTTTCTTATTTCTTTATTAGGTAAATTAAAATATATAATATCGTGGAATCTCCCAGGTCTATCAATTAATGCTTCAGGTAATTTTTCTGGAAAATTAGATGTTAATATTGTAAATATGCCATTATTTAATTTTAAACCATCTAATTCTGTTTTTAAAAGATCTATCATCCCATATTCTATGTAAGAATCAATGTCTTCCATAAAAAGAATAGAAGGTCGAAGATTACGCGCTAAAGAAAAAGCTATAGAAAAAGCACTACTAGGCCCGATAGCTGAACAATCTTTTGCCGTGACCCAAATAAATGTTGGAGCCATTTTAGATAATAATTTACCAGTAAGTGTTTTCCCACACCCAGGTGGTCCAATAAAAATTAATCCTCGTGAATCAAGATTAGGGTCATTTTTAGAAATCAATGATTCAACTTTTCTTAATTTATCTTTAATTGAATTACTAAGTTTTAAATCTTCCCAAGTAATAGTTTGTTCATCCAGAAATTCACCAGTAACAGAAAATTTTTCGTTTCTTAAAAAATTATTTTCTTGCGCGTAAAGTAATATGGCTCTTAACAATTTATTATTATATTCTTTTTCATTAATATGCGTAATAATTTTAGCCTGATATCCACCCCATACTGGATAACGCTGTATTATTATTGGCATATTTTTTGTATCATCATAATAAAAACTAGTTCCTTCTACTAAAAATGTTTTAGAAAGATTCTTTTTTAATTTTATTTCTTGATATAATGGTGGTATTTCATAACTAGAAAAATTTCTAGTTTCTATTAAAGTAAAGTTTTTTAATAATACTTCTACTGAATTAAAAATATTACCAGATTCTACATGTGGTATGTGCATTACATTAATATAAATATCTTTAATTTCACAATTCAAAAAATTACATAATATTGATATTTCATTAATATTATTTTCATTTTTACATATAGATACACATTTTTTAATTTCTTTATTATAAATAAATAAACCAGGTTGTTTATACGACAAAGTATAAGGCATATCTACTCTAATTACAACACCATTATTATCAATTAAGTTTAATCTTTGTAATGCTTTTTCTAATTCATCTCTTTTTTTACAAAAAATATAAGGTAATTTATTTAATTGATAATCAGATTTTGTTAATGTAAATGTTGATTGTTTAATATTTAATATATCTAAAAATTTTCTACGTTCTGAAAAATTTAATTTATGTAAATCAGTATCAAAATATAATACATCATTTATATTACAAACGATATTATTATCCTTATTATCTGTTTTTAAATATTCTAACACTCCATTAGTATCAGTCTGTGTACCTACTAACTCTAAAGTCCCTAAAACAATCAAACTGTCTACAGACAAAGTTTTTATAACTTTTATAATATTCGGAAGATATTCGTTTAACTTAATTCCTTCTTCTGTATAAATAGAAATAATATCCCCATCTTTATGTATTTGACAATTTAAACCAAAAGAATTTTTAGTAATATACAAAGGATAATCTTGTTCAACAAAATTAGAAACAATAAAGTTACTTTCAGTATAAGGTAACGACTTATCTACTAAATTAAGAAAAAAAGTGCTAACTAATAACTTATCAGTATCCTTTATATAACGAGCCTGTTTCAATAATTCTCCCTTTATGCATACTGCTGATTTTAGAAAATCTGTATTATTATTATAGGCAGACTCAACATAGCGGTTATCCTCAACTATACGCGAACAATTTAAAGAAAAAACAGTCTTTGAATCTAAACATTCATCTAAGGTGTTATTTTCTTTTAAAAATTTAAACGCTCCCCAATAACGTCTAGGGAGTAATTTTAATGTCTTCCAAATAGCGATCTTCAAAAAGGCTGTTTTTTCTGTTTCTTCTTTGGTAGTATTAATAATAAACTCATTATCTTTAGTCAAGTATATAAAAGGATCCTTTATTTTAAAACTTTTTAAATATTGTAACAATTCATCAATATTTACTTCATCTTTTATATCAAATTCTTGTTTGTCAAATTTATAATAATCATCTAAAAAATCTTCTTTATATTTATGAAATACATTGCGCTGTTCTAATGCCTTTATAACATTCAGGTGTCGCTCATATAAATTTAAAAAGTCATAATAATTATCAAAATCATCAACTTCGCAAGATAAATGTAGCTGCTCATGTTCATTTGTTAAATTTTTTATTTCTTCCTGTACATTACTTGGTAAAATAGGTTTAACTAATATATTACCATTAGTATCTAATGTACAACTACATTTAGGACAATTAATGGCCTGTGATTTTAAACTATTCATATTAAAATAAATAATCTCTTGATCACAATTTTTACAAGTTACTGTATAGCTTTTTTCTACTGTCATCAATAACCCCACAATTATTATACTTTACGGCAATTAATACTTACTAAAGTTTTTTGTTGTTCGTCTAATACATTAATCATTTTTTCATGTTCACGTTGTCTATTTGTACAAGCACTATCAAATTCTTTTCTTAATTCACGTAAACCAGAACAACACTCTGCTGTCGCACTAAGTATAATTTTATGCTCCTCTTGAAAACGGTTAAAAGAAGCTGTAATTGTAAGCATGTACTGTCTATAATCACTCGCTTGTGTATCTAAAGTTTTTTGGAATTGTTGTACTAAGGTTACCCATTGTAACCTTTCTTCTTTAGCATCATTTAAAATTTTTTCTTTTAATTTTAATGTTGATCGCAAAAGAAACATAAACCCAAAAAATATCAACCCGGCAAAACCAAATTGTGTTACTAAATCTTTTGTAGCCGCTTCTTGTAAAATCGCAGAAGTTGCTGTTGTCGTAGTAGGGTCCATAATAACCTAAATTTAAAAATTATTTTAAAGCAATCATACAAGATGCACTTGTCCCTGTAAGAGTTGCAAAAATACCAACCTTATATGTAATATTTAAAATTGATAAACCAGAAGATGTGTTTGCAACTGCACTTAATTCCCATAATATTGTGCCGCTTGCTTCTGTATTATCATAAAGAACAATGGTAGCAGTATCGCTACCGGCTTTTAATCCAATAGCGTCTAAAATTCCCTTACCAGTTAATACTGCACCTGTAGCAGTAATTCTTTTAGGACATGCCATATTATTTCTCCTTCGCAGTACCCTTATTTGGTCTACCTTGTTGTTCTAATGGTGATATTTGTGTTTTATTCTTTTTTTTAGTTTGCTCAATATTATTATCAGGTTCATTTTTAGTTGTAGGATTAACTTTTGCTTGAACATATGAAACTGGTACTTGACGATCAGTTAATTCCTTCTCGCCAGAAGATATTTCTTGTGCAATGCGTTCAATCTCAACTTTATCATCTAATCCATAGGCTTGTAATAAACTACGTGTTGATATTTTACCTATTTTAATTAAATTTAATAAACCCATTTTAAATGCTTCTGTTTTTGTATTAAGTGGTTTAAACGACATGTTTGGAATAGCAGTTAATTTACCTTTATTACGTTCTACAATTGCTGTAGTCAATGCTTCCCAAAAACGTCTTATATGATTTAAACGGATATTATCAACAAATTGTTCAAAATTTTGAATATTAATACCAGAAAAATCCATTCTTTTATCAGCAGGAGAAAGTAATATCCCAAATGCTTGATATACTTCTACCGTAGATTGTACATATTTAGTAGTATTTAATAAAACAGATGTGTCAGGAGTTTTTATATTAAGTTTAAAATAATAAGGATGGAATAATTGCATTACATTACCACGCGTGTCAGATGTAATAATTTCTTTCGCCATTTCAATAGTGCTTTTCTCTATCTTACTTCCACTTGAGTCATATTTTGCAGGTCTAGGTTGATTTGGTAAAATTTCTTTATTTTGACCATTTTGCAATATTGTATTATCACCTATTTCCCAATCTAAAATAAAATTTATTACACCATCTAAAATAGCGAGATCTGCAGCGGTTAACGCCCTTCTCATAACGAGAATTTCATATAATCCAATAAAAGGTGGCGAAGGATATAGACCTTGTCCAGTTTGAACATTACGTCCATATACTAAAGACGTATTATCTGCTGGTGTCCAATCATATTTAACCGCAAAACCTTCTAATTTTGGTTTAATTGCAGTTCCCATTAAAACGATTTTGTGCCATTCATCAGGATTATGTGTTATCGTAGTGCCAGTACCTAAAGGTGTCTCCTTGTATGATTCAGCAATACTTTTTCCTGCTAAAGATAATTTTAAATACATCTCTTCATTAGAAAAAGTTTGTTTTGGACGTTCTAATGCGATAGATAAAGAATTATGTATTACCATTTTAATAGGCATTTGATAATCAATATTATCAACAGTAATAGTGCCCCATTCCCATTCTAGTGGAGCCATGCCACCTAACAACAAATGTTTCACGATCCACTTATTTATTTCATCAATACCTGGTAAAACATTTGCTACCCGTTTATTAATAGTAGCCGCCCATTTATTCCATACACGTCTTTCCTTATCTTCTTTGCTCTCTATTTTAAAAACTTTATTTTTTAACCATTCTGAAAAATTTATTTTTCTCTCTACTGGAACTTCCCACTCAAATCCATTAGCAGCAAAATCTACACACCTACTGATTAAATATCTGAATAACCGATCAGTTTCATACATCTCCCATGCTTTCTTAACTTGTTCATGATAACCATGAGGAATTCTAATATCGATTACTCTTCCATAATCAGATCGGTTAGATTTATTGAAATAGTCTGAAGTTTCTTCTTCAGCTGGTAAGGGACCATATAGAACTCGGGATTTTACTGATGATATAACACCAACATGTTGATCATTTTGATGTTTTATAAAAGTAGGGCTTACTTTTTGTGATTTTGTTTTTTTTGGCATGCAATAAAAAAGAGCTGCACAATACCAAAGTATCATGCAGCTCTCATTTGAATAATGTCGAGCTATCCTTTATATTTTATTTTATCTCTTTATATTTTCTTATTGGTGGAGAAGTCTCTTCAAAAGCAATCCCTCTCCCTTGGTGTACTGTAATTTTTATATTAATTTCACCATATTTTAAATCATTACAATATTCATCTAAAATTTGCCAAATAGTTTTTTCCATTATCATTATATTAAATAAAGTAATTATTATTTATTATACTTTATCTCATGTTAAGTATAACGCATATTCCTATATTTGTCAACTATTTTATTACCAAAATGTTACATATTTTCTAAAGATTGTTTTTGTGTTTTAAATAAGTTTAAAGTGTTTTCTTCTTTAGAGGGAAATTGCATTTCGTAAGCTTCATCATCTTCCATATTTTCTAATGGTGGTTTTTCAATTAATATATGCAATTTCCACCATGCACCAGCAAAACATCTATACGCTTCTGGTATATGCACTGTTGGTGGGGTATGTATAGAAACACGACCACTAGGGTCGGTTTTCTGCGTTTCAGAAATAAATTCTGGTATCATTTCTTCGTCATAATTTAAAAGAAATTCAGTACTATAAAATTTTTCACGCAAAATACGAGTAGTAAGATTTTTCATATAATCTTTTACTTCTTCTAAGATATCTCCAGCTCCTTCTTTTTTACGCTTATATCCGGTAATAATGGCTTCACGAAAATCTATGAAAAAAATCCTTTTATCATATTGTTTAGATTTATATTGTTCATTTTTGGGATTACATAATTTTGTCGCTATATCTCTACCATCCGCAGAAGTACAATCTATGCCTGCATATGCTTTATAAAATGTTAATACATAATCAACTAATTCTGTTTGATCATCTGAAATCATACGATCTAATAATAAAATTTTTACTTTTAAATTCCATTTTCCTTTATATTTAAAAAAAGGTAACAGAATAGTGGGCTGCGAATAACCTGCATCTATACCAACAATAACTTCTTCTACACCTTCAGGTAAACCTGGTAAATTACATAATACCTGACACGGATCCATATTCACATAATCTTTTGCTAAAATTGTAATAATACGAATTTGGTTTTCAATTAACCCAGGAATATCTTTTGATTCACTAAAATCAATATTCTTTTTAATATCAGCTTCATTCCATACACCAAAAGAAGGCTCTCCATCCTGTGCTTCAATTTGTTGAATCCAATCATTAGAATTAGGGCCTTTTAATGTAGCTAATTTTTCACGTTTTAATTCTTGATTCCAATTAGGTTCCATTGCGCGATGAACCCTAAATTTTTTATTTTTAAATTTCTTTAAACGATGCGTAATCTCATAAAATGGAGAATCAAGGATCCCATTTGATACGCCATAATAACGGTCAACAGAACCAGAAGGATGTTGCGTGTTTTGATATTTCATCCAAGCGTCTTGTATATAGAATTGGCCTTCTTCGATAAATCTAAAACAATTAGCGACTAATGTATGACTAACAAAATAATTATGTGTATTTTTAATACTAAGATCACATACCTTATTAATTTGTTTATCTATTATAATTTCTTTAACCATTTTTTTCTGCAATAGAAATTCTTCATTAAAAAATTCATTAAGCTTAGATCCAATGCTAGATGTATCTGTTTCTATATTAACTACTTTATATAAAAAAATTGGATGTAAGTAAGGTAAAATTAAATTAATAAATTTTAATGCATTTTTACGATTAAGATATAAATGATATAAGAAATGCCCAAAACGTTTATTTTTTACTATTTTTACATCAATATCAAATTTAGATTTTAAAAATATTTTTAATAACTTATTTTCATTTAATGTAAATCCTTGTGTATGCAATATAATACAATATATTACACCGCTTTTACCTAGAGTTCTACCCCCATCATCCATATACCAAATAGCTAAAGATTTTTCATCCACAAATTTTAAAAATTCTTCTGTAATAGTTTTTTTCTTATTTTTAATACATGTTAATGCAATTGGATCAAATGCAGATAAACAACGAGTGCTAAAAGATGCTTGATAGTGTCCATGTATACGGGGAACTTGTTTAATAATTTTTACTTTTTTATCTGAAACAAAATTTTTTAATACTTTATATTTAAATTCTATATATTCTCCATGTAAAGCTGTATGCGTAAATCTTATTCTATGTGATGCATCTGGAATATTACGTTGTTTATTAATTTTTCTACCAATTCTATGATTATTCCATGGATGAATAGATATTGATGCATCACCCAACAAACTACCAACAACAAGCGACCTTTGCGCACATGTCAAACTTGGCTCATCAGATAATAAAAAATCTGAAAATGGAATAATATCTTGCGCTTGTTTTTTAGTAATAATATTATTACTTTCAACATAAATACTATGATTATTAGTAACTAAAAGATGTGTATTATCTTCTAAAATAATACGTAATATTTTTTTATCTTCAATTGGTGACACCCAACCATCAATAATTTCACTATCAACAATTTGTTGTTTATGAAAATCAAAACTTTTAACAAATAATTTTTTACCCCTTCTAATTTCTCTAATAATTTTAATAATAGAAATATTTCTCCCATCAGAAAGACGAACTCTTTGCCAAGGATGAATACATGGGTGATGTCCCTGAATCATAACGGCTTGAGGATCTTCACCCGTAGAAATACCACAAATTTCATGATTATTTTTAAAACGAATTGAATAAATTGGAGTACGTGTAACAGCCTCGCGTAAAGAAACGCTTGTGTCACCTTTTAAGAAACTTCGCAAATAAGGAACATTCGCAAGATAAGTAATAACCTTCTCTAAACGATCCTTAACATGTGTTTTACGAAATGCTGTAAGAAAAGTTTCTTCTCCTGGATATAAATATGGGTTTTGCATAATTGAAAACTCAAGATCAAAACTTTTTCCAGTTCCACGTGCTCCTGCCCACACAAGTTCGTCACATAACGCAGGTGCATATTGATAATAATATGTATAAAAAACTTTTCCTGTTGCTTGGGGTATAAAAAAATCTCGAAATGCTATTTTATGATGAAAAACAAAATATAACCCTAGTTTTTGCTCAATGGTTGTGTTCTTTGTAGTAGTCGTCATATACCTTTTGTAAATCCTTTAAAAAACTTTCTTCTTTCTCTAACAGAGGTACATCTTCTTGCACTGGCTTAACACCATATTCACCTCTAGCAGCTGCAGTTACTAAAATACCTTCAGGAGAAGTACGTAAAACAAACGCTACATAATGTAATGGAATTAATTGTTTATGATATAAATACCATAATTCTGGTGAAAAAACATGATAAATTGTTTCACCATTATTATCTAATGTAGTCTTAATTGCAAAACTAGGTAAACCTTGTGTATTTACAATCGCACCACAAGTACAACGAAAAGTAAATTCCCCAATGTGTGACTTAATAAAAGACTCAGCAGCTTCCATTGTTTCAGCATGTAAATCAGTAACATCCTTAATCTTTTTACGTTTATCAAGCATCCCTTCTAACGAACGCTGTAATGAAGCTACCTGTTCTGACACATTACGCATTTCTTTTAACCAACTGATATTTTCAGCATCATCCTCACTTGTCCCTTTTTTACGATTTAATTTAGCATGCATACGCTGATAAATAATCTGTAATTTACGACTCATTGTCGCCCAAAACAAAAATTCATTTAAAGCTGAACAATCGGGGTATCCCTCCTCAAGCATACTCTGTCTTACTTTTTTTAAATAATCTAATGAATTAAATTTATCATATTTAGAGGAAAAAATTTCCTGTAAATATGATAAATCACCAACATATTTTAAATCGAATTCTTCGGGAAGTTTATTCTCGTCATCTCTTTGTTTTGCCAATATATCTTTATCTGGAGATAATGAGGTGGGATTAATTATAGGAAGTGCTTGTTGGTCAGAAAAACTTTTTAATATTTTTTCGTTATATTCTTGTTCTATAGCATCTGGTACTGGTTCTTGATCTTCGGACATATTTATCAATGCATTGTTCTTATTAAAAATTAATAAAATATTCTAATTTTTTTCTATTGAATAAATCTACCATTATAATCACGTTTTCTTAAAAAAGTTGTTAACACTTTCTAATAGCTCCTATAGTAGTACTAAATAAATCAGCAGTATGAATTAAGCACGCTAAACTTGTCATTTTACCCTTATCAATAGAAAACCCACCATGATGAAATACCAAAGAATTTAATTGTATATCTGTTAAAAAAATACCATATTTACTAATTAAATTAACTACCTCAGCACTATCGTTCATATCTACCTTATTATCATTATATAGAAATTCAGTTTCATATTTATTATGCCCAACATTCGGTGATATATTTCTTTTATATTTAGTAATTTTTTCTAAATCATGTATAAAAGATATACAAATTACATCATCTCTATTAAAATCATGCAAAAAACGTTCTTTATAAAGATCAAACATATCTAATGCAAATTCCATTACTTCTAAAGTATGCACATAAAGCCCACCTTTATAATTATGATGATATTTGATAGAAGCGGGATTATTTCTAAGCTTTTCTTCTACTGCCGCATATAATTTTAATACATTCTTTCTTAATGCTGGCATCCTAATTTCTTCCAAATAATCTTTAATTTGTTTTTGTATTGCTATTGTTTCTGATAATTTGCTATCCATGAGTATCAATTTGGTTAGGGAAAATTTCTTCTACAGCATGATTAAGTGCTTCAGAAAGTTTTACCTTTTCTCTTGTTGTAGGTTTAACTAAATGATTTTCAATTAATGAAATACGAGATTGTTTTACACCACTACGGAGAGCTAAATCCCATTGTGATATCTTAGGTATAACTCTATATTCTCTAAGACGATTTTGTAATGTTTTTTGTTCTTGCGGGTTGTTCATTTATTTTATTTTCTATTATACATATACATATTTTAACAAATTTTTTAAAATCTAAAATATAAATATTTGGAAGTTTGTTCTGTAATAAATATTTATAAAATAAATATGTTGCTTCTTTATCTCCATAGCCCCCAAACACCCCTAATACCATTGCACATAAAGTCCATGCTTCAAATTGTTTATATGTAACCTTACTTCTAGATAACTGTGAGTATCTTTTTTTAGTATGTTTCTTTAAAACTATAAATTCTTCCTTATCAATATTTATAGCCTTAATTATATAATGTGTCTTTTGCTCATCCATCAAAGTTGAAATTATTATTAATTATAGTTATTTACATGATAAGTATAACACCCTTTCTCTATCTTGTCAAAGGTTTTTATATATTTGTTCTTGTTTAAATGAAGCTATAAGATCACCTTGTGCGATAACCTTTTTTTCTAAGTCTTCAATATATTTTCTTAAGGGTAATAAATTATATTGTTGATGCATATTATTAATAGTTTTTCCTAAAATATTAACTACATCAATTAATGTGTCTATTTTTTCCACAATATCAATTATGTCTAAATCAATATACTGTTCTTCTGCTATATTACAATCTGTTAGCATGTTTTTAACTTTAATTCTGTAATATTTTTTATCCTTTTCAAATATCTTTTTCATCAGATACCTCTATTATTGTATCATCATTAATATTTTTATATTGATTATAAAATAAACAAATATTACATTTTACATCCCGATTTAAACAATCTGTTCTATAACAAAAACCTATTCTATAATTACTTCGAGATTTAGTCGTCATTCTTCACATCTCCTGCTAAATTAACACATGTTATTAACTGAATTGATTTATCTACATCAAAATGAAAAGTACAGTTCGAAACTTTTATAGCATCCTTATCTTTTTCATTCAAAATAATAACTGTACCTGGATAAAAATGAACTCCACAAATAGTACCACGACCTCTAAGAATGTTCCAGCAAGCTAAAAATCTCAATTTAAGTGTATAAAAAATCATGCTATCTCCTTTTTATACTAAAATTACACAATATTATATAAAAAAGTTCATACTTATTATTTTAATGCTTATAATCTTTATTAGTCAAACAATGCTCTAAATACATTATCGGATCACTACTAATCACCATTTCTTGCAATCGATATTTATATTCCAATATAGTAAAACAAGCACGTTCATAACTCTCTAAATTAGCTAAAGCTTCTTTTTTTGTCATCCCTGCTTGTAAACAACGTTTTTCATATTGTTCATATGTTGTACCATTTTTAAAACGACGTTTTGAACCCCAAAAAGCAAGTGCAAATGCATGCGAAAATATGATCTTTTCTTTATTCCTTTCCCATATACGTTCTATAAGTGCTAAAAATTGTTTTTTATTGAATTTTCTATTATTTTTACCATTTTTATAAGATAAAAATAAAGGTAAAAAAGATAAATGTTCTTTAAAACCATTTTTTTCAGCTATTTTTATCACTTTTGCTAAAATTGATGCATTTTTCAATTCATTTTTATCTCTTTTTTGTGGTAAAATCATTTTTTTCATATTTCTCCATAATTTTATTATATTTTTATTAATATTTAAAATTTTCCCATGGAGTTTTACTATATCTTTGCCAAATTAACGCGTCTAACTCCGCAGAAGACAATTTATTCTGTTTTGCAATATCTTGAAATATCATTTCCATTTCTAAATAATGTTTATTTGTTCTTGGAGTACCGAAAGTTATTACCCAATCACCGCCTTGTGTCTCAAAAAACTGTTTTCCATCATTTGGAGTTAATGTATTTAAGAATTTAATAATGTGAGTATCAATTATGGCAAGATCTTTATCACCTAAATTACGCATAAAATGCGATGCTGTCTTCATACCTAAGCCTTTAACATTTTTTACTAACCATTCACGTAATTTTTGAGAAGATAACAATTCTTCATAATCTTCCCATTTATAAATTTGATAAAGTATGTCTTGAAACTTACTTTTACCTTCTAATAAATATTTAGCTTTATTTCTATAAAACCTAACAGGTTTACAAATTTCTTCCAATTCAGATTTGGCTATATCTATATAATAAAATTCCTTATCAATTAAAATATCAATTACTTTGCGATTATTAATAAATTTTGTTTGTGGAGCGCAGATACAGAAGCAAAGGTCATAAAAAACCTCTTCCACATTTTTTTTACGACCAAAATGTTTAAAAGTTTCTTTTAACCCTTGCTTCTCTTTATCTGTAATTACTAAAAGCATTATTAATCTTTCATAAAATTCTTATATTTCGAACAAACTTTATGAGTTGCACTAACACGTTTTATAACAGGAGCTGCATTACAAATATAATGTTCTGGATCGTTTTCATATTGAACTCTGCTACCACATGTACCACATGTTTTCTTCATACTACCCCCTTGTTTATATACTAAATAATTTTAGTATATTAATTATTTTATAAATATTTTATCCCAATATCTCTCTATCTTTAGCTGTAAAAGGTAAATCAAAAATTTTATTACATACATAACAATGTATTTTCTTATAATATCGATAATCTTGATAATAAACTTTTAATACAATCGTAAAATCACCACCACATTCAGGGCAATCAAAAACATTATAACGTTCGTCATACATTAATTAAAGTGTCCATTTTACCTTCATCATAGCTTCAACTTGATCGCGTATTTGATGGAAATTAAGGTGTTCTTCTAAATACGGTTGTTGAGGCTCTAATTTATCTCTTTTTAAAGAACACCATGCCTCAATACCAATTCTACCATATTGATTAAAGATATTATACACTAAAGGTAGCTCTTTGTCTTCAACTAATTCACAATCTGCAGTTGCCCAAGCAAAAACATCATTGCATACAACACAAAATTGAATCCCGATAAATTCTTCATTAATATTATTATTTTTAAAGTTAGACCCCCAAAAAGCTACATCATGATATAATAATTCTGCTTGCATTTTATGTATATTTTTTAATCGATCAGCAGCTTTTAACTCTTCGATAACTTTTTGTAAATAATCTATTATCGCAGTATCAATATCTGCATCTAACAAATTATCTGTCTTAACCACAAATTCTCTTGGTAATTGTTTTTGTAAATGAAGTAATAAATCCAACCTTTTAGTAACACAACTAATATGGTGATACTGAGCAACACCTGGTTGATCAACATGACAAAACATTAATGGCCATTCACTAGGATTGCCAGCAATGCTATTCGTGTTTTTTCCACAATAGTAGCAGACACCATCTTCTAATGATGTACATGTTTCATCTGGATTATTCATTTATATTTCTCTCCTTTCTATTTCTCTTAACCCAAAAGGGTCTTTATTATCTTCAACATACTTTATAAATGTCTTTTTGATATTAATTTGTGTTCCCCAAACAGCTAAATGACATCTACCACATTCTAATAATTTTCTATTTTCTAATGGTGGGAAATTACTTTCATACAAATGCTCTGTTTCATTAATTTCTTCCATACATATTGGGCAACGTGCTTGATATGTACAATCAAATGTTAATGCTGAAACTTCCCTTGGCTTTTGTTTAAAAAACATTATATCACCCCTTGTTTTAAATCTTTTAATGTCTCCAACAAATTCTCATAAGGTTCTTTTTCTGTGAGCATATTATCTAAATCATCTTCACCATAATTATTCTCAATTTCTTCAATTTGATCTTCTGTATCATATATTGCGTCATCTAATGCCTCTATTATATTCTTAGATTTTAATATATTATTAAATAAAATTATTTCACGATCTAAAGATTCCCAATTATTATTACCGAGCATAGAAAATTCCTTAATACTTTGTCTCGTCTTAACTAATTCTTTCAATTCTTTTTCTATCGCTTGTTTTAGTTTTTTCATTTTTCTCCTTTATCAATAATGCGCCAGCACGAGCATGCAATTTGCCGAGGTATCGAACCACACGGACTCTGCCATCTTATATTTCTATCTATAAGAACAAATCAGGTTGCTAACCATGGCGCACTATTTTAACCTAATTCTTGTTGTAACTCACATTGTTTTCTTCTGCAAATCTCATCAAAAGCACCAAAAATTACTTCTAACCAAGGATTTAATTTCTTTATTATCGGGATATATTCATAATCTCTCCCTTGTGGTAAATGATCATAAGCATAAACTATATATCTCTCTTCACATTCATCAACGTATTCTAATAAATTTTCCAAATATTCTCTTTCATCAGTCTCTAATTCGTCCTCATCAATATTATCGTGCCTTAGTCTGTTTTCAATTTCTAATCTTGTAGCTTTAGGGTCATAATCACTAAACTTTTGTGTTGATGCTATTGAAAGTTTTTCACACCAATATGAATCACTAACAAATCCATCAGGAGAAGGGTGAAATTCTCTACAAAATATCCAATTACCATAATCACCAGTAACAGCTAATACCCCTTTTGCATTAATAAATATTATAGAACCACATCTTGTGTCAGGTTTTTTAAACTCAGTAATCAATACATCCTGATACCGAGTTTCTATAATTATGTATTGATCAAAATTTACATCCGTCCTATGTTCTCTCATTTTTATCCTTTCCTACTCTATCACATATTTTAACCAATAATGCTATCAATACACTAAATAATATTATAACACAAACAAGAATGGAAGAAAAAAATATAGTTATATTTTCACTTAATTTTTGATAATTTATTTTTTTGTGCATTTAAAATAGCCTCAGTAATTTTATTAGACATTTTAGAATCATACATCATTTTTAATTTATTTTCACCAACTTCTATAAATTTATCAAATTCTTTTCGAATTTCATCTTTACTCAAAATACAATCCCGTTTAATTAATTTACCATCTATTACTGCGAACCCTAATTTCAAAAATACATTAAATGCTTTAATCAATGCTTGTTCATGAGTCCCACAATCTATGGCTTTAATACATCCATACTGATATAAAATTTCTATTGCCTCTTCCAGTTTCATCTTCTCCCTTTCTTATTTCGTAATATTTCTGTTGAATCAAAATAATTTTCATCCCGTATAAGGTTTTTAGGTATATCATCCGGTAAAATTATTACTTTATCAGTAACAATATCTGAATAAAAAATAAGATTCTGTGCACACACTCTTATACCTTTTTTAAACTTAATTCTCACCTTACCATAAATGGAAATATTATATAGTACTTGACTTCCTATAAAAACATGAAAACACACTTTTAATTTATCTAATAAATTCATCAATACTCCCCCTAATCTATATTTAACATAAAACCTATTATCATAATAGGAATAAAAATAATTAATGGGTTAATAAAAGAAAATTGATAACACATTAACCAACCAATCATAAATCCTACTCCAACCATATATAATACTGTTCCAATAACATGTTTCACATTTAACATTAATGCTCTCTCTTATATTTTATTTCAATTCTAATTGTTAAATATTTATTACTTATTTATTACTTATTTCAGTTTTAAATATAATTTATTATATCATAATTTATTATATCATAATTTGTTCCGCATTGAAAATCATCTCTCCTTACCAATTCTATTCTCTTACAAAAACTATATTATGTGTAACATCTCTATCACCAGAATCAGTCCTAGATCCAATTTTATCATACAAATATCCGCCTTCTACCTTTAATCTAAATGTATTTTCAGCAATCATTTCCCAATCAGAAGTTTCTATAGTCTCTGGGTTAATCTTTTCACATTTAGCGCATTGCCATTTATCCCTAAAATAACCTATATTTACTATAGTTGATTTACAACATTTTGAAATTTTCATTTACTCCATCCCTTCCCATTAAAGTACCTTAGCTGCACAATTTTCTATTAACTAATGGATAGTTAAGTTGCGACTAAATTTGAACATGTTCCTGTTGACAAATTTAAAACTTTAATATCTTCTAATTTTATCTCATGAACAAATATATCATCTTCATCACGCATAATAAAAACTAACCCCCAATCACTTGATTTTGCATTACCCCCAATATTAGTATGATCCCATTTTTTTATTGTTATCACATAATTAGAATTAATCACTCTATCTTTTACAAGATACATATATTTTACTTTTTCATTAATATTAGTTTCTACTAAAGTTGTGTCAAACATTCTACTCCCCCTTTGTTAATAGTGCGTGGATTGCTGGAAACACATCTACACTGTTTACATCTGCCGTATATTTACATCTATAGCCGCAATATTCTTTTATTCTCACCGTTGTGTAATAATCCTGGATATCGACAGCTGTTATTATTGCTCTTACAAAAATCACATCTCCGATTTTGAGTTTTTCTAAAGGGACTCTATCGTAATGTTCTGACGGATGATGATAGTTTTTTTTACATAAATCACAGTCTTCGATTGTCGGCACCTTTCCCCACCCTAACGCTCTGAGCTTGGTTTCGTTGACTTCTTCTAACTTGCAATCTCCAAGTGCATGATTATACCCTTTATCATATTCACAATACTGACCTCGTTCAACTTTTCTTGCTTCAGGCACATCCACAATCTCAGATAGTTTCATTTTATTATTCCTTTCTTAACAGGATGAGCACAAGCATTACAAGCCGAACACAGTTTATCTCTTAGTATGTCTTCGCTCGGCACCTTCCCCCCACCCTAACGCTCGGAGTTTGGTTTCGTTGACGGGGAGATTAGAGACTTTTAATATTGCATCATTAAAGCCTCGATTGTAATGTTTTGTTGGGCAAGCCTGAGTTTCAGACTCAAATTTTCCAACAGGCATATTCACTAAATCAGATAGTTTCATTTTATCCTTCCTTTCTCATCACTTCAATCAACTCTGGAACATAGACTAAACAGAATACTATGATACTTAAATCTCTTAAACATGAGATAAACAGTAAAATGTTCATTCTGTCCTCCTCAACTCTTTGATTACATCTTTTACAAACGCATCGTAAAACTCGCCGTTCCCTTTCATCCCCTCCACCCGCTTGACTGCAAGGGAGATGATTTTATCTGCGTTTTCTTTAACATCATTTTGAGAAGAAACACACAAATCTTTAAACTCAGTTTCGTATATTGCTTTACTTAGTGATTCAATCACCTCATCCCTAAACGTCTTTGTCATTCAGCACCTCGCTTTTATTATTTCTCTTACTAAATCTAACTAGGAATGAATATCTTCTGTTTATTCTTTTTGTTACACTCTGGACAAGGGCGGCACTCTTCTTCAATAAAATGGCATTCCGTAACTTCAATTGAATAATATCCTTTGTCACCACACCTTTTACACTTCTTCATCGGTGAGTGTCCTTTCTGTAAATAAAGAATCCGTTATGAAACCACAACTTATCAATCTTAGGCTTAATTCTTTTTTCACTTCACCAAACTCCCATGCTCCTTTTTGAGTGAAGCACCCATCATAATCATCGCCCTGAGCAGAGCATATAACTTCTTCCACTAACTCTTGGTTGGATAATTCTTTAAGATGTTTAAGATATTCTTTTTGATATTCTAACTCTTTCATCTCCTTCCCCCCTCTCCATTAGTGCGTGGATGAAACTTGCTATCGCTTCACAATCTGGCTCTGTTAACATAGCTTGTACATGGAATTCTTCACAATCCGGTTCTGTAAGTATAGCTTGTACATGAATTACTTCGCTCAGATGAAACTTACACTTCAATAACATCCTTTTTATATCAGCTTGGCTCGGCACCTTACACCACCCCTGCTTTCGGAGTTTGGTTTCGTTGACGGGGAGATTAGAGACTTTTAATACTGCATCATTAAAACCTCGATTGTAATGTTTTGTTGGGCAAGCCTGAGTTTCAGACTCAAATTTTCCAACAGGCATATTCACTAAATTAGATAGCTTCATTTTAGCTCCTTTCTTATCACATCATCTAAGCTGGACTGGGTCATCTTAGGCTACTCCTTTTGTTAATTAAAAATAGTTAGTACCATTTAGTTGTTTTGCTTTTTCCCAATTATAATATACCCACATATAAAGTATTAAACTAATAAATAATAAAACCAAAAGAGTTAAAAATGAAAGAAACATAAATATAACTCTTTCTTTTGAACTGCCTATCCACCAAAAGAGCTTTACAAAAAGACAGAATCCTATAATTTCTGCTATTTTTAAACCAATAAATGTTAAGACTACCTTTAATCTGCGCTTTGTTATTTCTCTCATTTTATCAGTCCTTTCTGCGTTGTTATGGCGTAGGTAATTGTTTTTGCTTGTCAAATTCTTTTGTTAAATAATCGCAGTGTATTTTCAAAATGCTTATATTAGCACCAATACAAGTAACCACATCCATTAAATGCGAGGTTTTAGAATTAGCTGTCTGCTTTAATAATTTCGATACTTCTGAAATACTCTTTCTTATTTTAGGATAATTTTTTAGTCCGTTCCAACTATGATTACTCATTCCCCCTCCAATCTGCCCGTAGGTTGGTTAGTAATTCCTAATTTCTTTTTCTTCTATAAAATCCTTTAAAATAACTTTTCCACACTTAGGGAACACGACAGGTAATTGCGGATACCACGCCTCACGATGAATAGTAAGATACTTTTTGGCAAAAATCCATCTTACAGGAAATTTTTGCTTCAACCATTTAGGAAATTTTTCCTCTTTGAATTGTTGCCACCATGTAGGGCACATTTTGAATACTGCAACATAAAGTTCTTTAGGTTCTTCTTCGGCTAAAATTTCAGTTTTTAATTTATAAACCAATCCATTTATAACAACGCTTTCAATTTTCTCTATTGTCAAACTTTGCAATGAATGACCATCCAAAAACTTATCAGCTTCACAATGAACTCTTTTAAGTTCAACGCTCATATACTCCCTCACATCATCTTTCATTCAGCACCTCGCTTTAGATTTCTTCTATTGTGATGCGGACTTTAATAACAGATTCTCGGTACTCCATACTTTTCTTAACCTTTCCAATGTCTGGCAAGCGTCCTGCATTATAAAAATGTGCTTTTATATATTTTAAATCACAACTGCCAATCCACCCCACCAAACTTTTCTTCCGCTTCTTATCCTTCATGGCTCTCCTTTTTAATCAGTGCGCCGGCAGGATTACGTTTGCATCGCCATATTATAGGTCGCCTGCAAAACTCCACTGTCTATCACAGTACCTGCGTAGGTTCATAGTCTCGGAATTTGTTTCTGTATGGTTATCCGCAAACTCCAAAGATAGTTATTACTGGTGTCCATACGCCACAACCACCGCCTTGATGGTTTAATAGCCGTAGCCGTTGCCGTTGCCGTCGCCGTAGCCGTAGCCGTAGCCGTTGCCGTCGCCGTAGCCGTAGCCGTAGCCGTAGCCGTTGCCGTCGCCGTAGCCGTTGCCGTCGCCGTAGCCGTAGCCGTAGCCGTAGCCGTAGCCGTCGCCGTCGCCGTCGCCGTTGCCGTTGCCGTCGCCGTAGCCGTTGCCGTAGCCGTAGCCGTTGCCGTTGCCTATAATACTATGAGCATCTTCTAAAGTTTTGTTTGCCATTTAGACACCTCACAGTCAAGAGTTAATACAACGGTCATGTAATCAAATTCAACTACCCCATGACATTTATCCAATTTTGTTGTAGAAGTAACTCCGTCTTTAGCAAGTTCTCCCAAACCTTTTGTTGTACCCCATATTCTAATTACTGAGGCATTATACAATTTACATTGAGATCCTAACCTCGCAAACCTGCCAACAACAATCCAACCACGTTGTAACACTACAATCTTTATATCACTGTTAATATCTTTTTCCTGTATTGTACTTTTTTGCACATATACTACCCCATTGATACTGACCTCTTTTTCTTGTATTTCCATTCTTCACTTCCTTTCCGCCTTGATAGTTAATTATTTTACCCAGATAACCCCAGATTCACCGAGCTTTTGTTGTTGATGGTATCCATTTTTTATAAACTGAGAATTCATTTTGTAACTGTAAATCGACAAACAGAGAATCAACCCAATAGATATAATCATTATAACAACAGCCCAAATGATACATTCATTATCCCAATTATCCATATCTCCCTTTCCGCCTTATCGGCTTGGTTATTTGTTCTCAAGTTCTTTTATCTTATCTTCCACAACAATTACACCTTACACAAATTTCTCCATAACTCCACATAACAGCATAACAATCTTTTACTACAGCTATACTCATCTCCCCTCCTCATTTAATCGGCGGTGATTGGCAGGATTTGACCTGCAGGACTTGTTTTATTTCCTTTACGGTTAATACGGCTCTACGATTTTAAGGACTTTATCAAGTCAACACCGTAACCGTTTGGCGTATTCAATACGCCTCAACCACCGCCTTGATTGTTAGTTACTTATCAATAACTATAACAAGGGTGGCATCAACAACTGAAGTTGTTTTCTTTACTTCTCCAGCCAACCGATAAGTAGACGCTTTACTAATTGCGTGCTTCAGATTCTTAGCTAATACATTGATTATTGTTGTATCATCTTCTGTTCCTGGTAAATAACCCGTCTTTTTAACTGCTATGGTACATTTATAAACATTCATTTCTCCCTTTCCACCTTATCGGCTTTGGTTATTCCACTAACCTGTATTTTGCATTGTTAATTATAACCTCTTTTGGATTACTAATCTTTTCAGGTGCTTTTATAATCTCTAACTTCCCGTCTAAACAAATAGGTACTTGGTGTGCCTCTCGTTTGGCTTTAATCGAAACACATTTTATCGAGTTGTAAACACAACAGAAAGCGTAATATATGATGTCCCTGGCGGTGATGTTCCCGGCGTTGATGTCACAGGCGGTGATGTTCCTGGCGTTGATGTCACAGGCGGTGATGTTCCCGGCGTTGATGTTCCTGGCGTTGATGTTCCTGGCGGTGATGTCACAGGCGTTGATGTTCCCGGCGTTGATGTTCCCGGCGGTGATGTCCCAGGCGTTGATGTCACAGGCGGTGATGTCCCCGGCGGTAACAACTATGCTCGCACTAATTGAAATCGAACACTCAAACTTTACATTCCCCTCGATTGCCAAAACTCCATCTTTAATATCTGCCTCAACCTCTTGCTGCGTTTTGTAAATCTTCATACTCCCCTCCCTGTTTACCTCGGTTTGTCCAACTCCCCCAACTTCTTCCTCTTGATGATAGCGCTTCTACTCCATCGTCTTTGAAAGTTTTTCCACCCTTTTGAGTATTCAATATCGTTTTCTTTATTTTTGAATAATTGCGCAAAAGGTAAGCACCCCATACGATATACTTCGTTTAGTCTATGGATGTTTTCTCTTGCATTATCTCCGATTAAAACATAACAATAAATATGGTTTTTAGTAAACCCTGCTTTATGTAAAATATCAATCGCTTTTCTTAACGGCTCAATTCCATTCGGTTGATCACACGCTAACCATAAAGTTTTTATTCTTAACCCTCGCAAATCTTCTGCTATCTTAGGAGTAATTCGATACTTTTCTAATCCACCCTTAAACTCGATAGATTTTTGTTTTTTAAGCATACTTATAACTAATCTCCAATAGCGATCTGAACACGCTAAAATATTGTTGTCTTGAATAATGTTACCTTCGGGGAAATCATCAAACTCAATCACTCCTTTTCTTACTATACAAAAACTACAATTATTCGGGCAACCTCTTGAAGTAATTGTAATGCCTTTTTTAAGATACATACCAGGTACAAAGGGTTTATCACTTTCACCGTTAATAGCAACTCCTCCAAGTTTTACTTTATGAATACCGTCTGACCATTTTTCTACCAATTCTTTAGCTTTTGGGATATCCCAAGTAAATTGACAAGAGATGTGGACTTCTTCATATCTTGGGAACCATAAATCTCTGGGATCATCTTTATACGAAAAAGATAAAGAATCTATTGGCGTCATACTTGTTCTACTTGGGAATACTCTTGCTATTCTCATTTGGTTATCTCCCCTCTCTCAATAGCCTCAGTTAATCTACGCTCTAACCTTTCTCTATCCATCTTTTCTTACCTCTTCATTCTTTTTAGAAAACCTTTATATGCCGCTATCCTACGAAGCAAACTTTTATTCGCTTCTTGTTCTTCTTCATTTACCCTCCTTTCTTAAGAATAAACATCTATTTCTTTCTCACATTTTGGACATTCTATATAAACCCCATATACACCACAACTTTCACAAGATAAAATATGCAAACAAATCGGAGTATCTTGTTTTTTGGCATCTGAATATTCCCAATGCGATAACAAACCTTCTACTTTTGACTTACATTCAGGACAAACAAATTTAATGTGTATGCTCATAATTTCTTCCGCTTCTTATCCTTCATGGTTACTCCTTTTTAAATTATTAAAAATTCATTTGGTTCTTGGATATTAAGTTTCAAGATAATCCTATTAAGTTTTTTCTCAATACGAAAGAGATAATCTTTAACACTGTCCGACTTAGCTTCTGATAGCCTTTCAACCTTGTCTTTCATAGCTTGCAATTCTTCATATGTTCCAAAATGAATTGCCTTAGTTTTAGCCATTTCTTTAGGATCACTTAACGCATCTATTAAAGACTCTTGCACTAAAATCTTACTAAATGTTCCATCATTATATTCTTGCATTAGCTCTCCTTTTTAATCAGTGCACCGGCAGGATTTGAACCTACGATTATCCTCTATCGAAGATGCGCTTAACCAGACTACGCCACAACCACCGCCTTGATAGTTAATTATTTTACCCAAATAACCCCAGATTCACCGAGCTTTTGTTGTTGATGGTACCCATTTTTTATAAACTGAGAATTCATTTTGTAACTGTAAATCGGCAAACAGATAACCAACCCAATAGATACAATCATTATAACAACAGCCAAAATGATACCTTCATTACTCCAATTATCCATTCTTCACTCCCTTTCCGCCTTTGGTTATTTGTTCTCCTGTGTAGGTATTGATTTAAGCCTAACCTTGTGATTTCCACTATAAATTTCTCTATCAAATTCTTCTAAGTATCCTAACTTTATCAGTTTATCAACCGTTGCCAATTTGTAATGATTCATTGTTTTATGCATAAAATAATAAGAAGTAGGATTGTAACTCCCCATGTAAGGCATATAATGGAGAAAATCACCCATCTTTAAATCATTTAACAATTCTTGTTGTGTTTTACTTAGTTTCATACCCTCTCCTTTACTTGTCCGGATTCTGTTTGTTTAAATCAAAATATTCACAAAGACTTTCTATTAATTCTTTCTTACTACTACTTTCTTCAATTAACATTTTTACATCATCCTGAGTAATTTTCTGATCATAAGTTGTTTCTTCTATTCTTGATATGATTGTGCTTGCATAATAATTTGTTTTAGATAATCCTGTAAAATATTCATATACTTTACTTGCTTGTTCCATTAGAAAACCATAGTCTAATAATTCATTCATCACTTTTCTTTTGCTTAACCTACCTTTTACATAAATTATCCCTTCCCAATCTTTTTTATTTAGCATTTGCCTACCTCCCCCAACTTCTGTTTGTATGTGGTGATGAGTCCTTCGAGTTTAAATTATATATTATTGCTCCATATTAATACCTAACCTTTTCAAATTAATTTTCTTTTTTATAGTAATATTATTTGCTTGGAGTAATTTTATAAATTCTAAAATCTTTTCCTTACTTGGTTCTTTTAATCCACAATTCTTACTGTCTATACCTATATTAACAAAACTTGGTTTAGCATTAACAATTAATAATGCAAAATCTTGAGCATCGAAATCTAAAGCTGGTTCAATCGTAATAAATGTTTTAAAACCCGCAGCAGCAATTTGCGTTATCCCCTCTATGCGCTCCATAGATAGTGGTGCTTTACTTATATTATCCATATTACGATTAGTTTCTATGGTAGTCCCAATAAGCGAATTCTTAGGAAATAAAGCAAGAAATTCTACCATCCGTTTAGGGTTTTTACTCTGAAACACATATTGATTACCAGAATATTTCCGACAATGATTAAGAATCTTTACTATCCACAACCTATCTATTTCTTTAGCAAACATATCATTCATATGCTCAATAAATATTATTTTATTAAAACCATAATCAACCCCAAACTCTGATTCAATTAATCTAAGATCACCTAAATAACGTGGACTGACCCCAAACCTATTCTTCTGCACATAACAATAACTACATTTATGTAGACATGCACCAGCTAAATGAGAATGCATATGTGTAACCCAGTCATACATATTTCCCTTAGATATTTTTAACATGCTGCCCACCCCTTTATATTTTATAATATTTATTTAATAAACTTAAATCTAAAGCAACTTTACTTGCTCTTTTTATTCAATACTATCTCCAATCTCTTGATAAAAATATCGTACCCCTCACTAACAGTCTCGCCAAATTCTTGTAACAATTCCTGAGACAATTTTTCATCATCTTCCTTAATTTTTATAATCCTCATTATCCATTTTTTTTGTTTTTCTTTTAACATTTTAGCTCCATTTAAAAGGCCTTAACAAGATTCTTACTTGATTTTAGAGATAGCATATGGTCATTTATCTATCATAACACGGCTCTCAATCCTCGCCAAGCCATATGAAACCGTGATTATCTATCTAGTTCGAGGTTTCCTCTAGAGCGTTTTCATCAGAACGCCATAAGGCCAACTTTAAAGTTTAAATATTGTGTATTCTATCCTCTGCTTTGGTAAAATCTATATAATACTCCTTACCTATTTTAAAAAAATCATACGCTTGTTCATTAGTGATAGTAAGTGCTATTTTACCAGAAGGAGTGTACTTAGAAAATGTTTTATTCTCTTCACTCCCAGTTATAGCCGGAAGTAATTCTACGTTAATATTACCTACGAAAATTTCTAATCTTGATACAACAAACTTTGCTCTTAATATATTATCTCCCATTTAAAGTCTCCTTATTTTGTCCCTGTCTATTATATTTAAAACATTAATCACTGTTTTAAGTTAAACACTGTTTTAAGTTAAACACTGTTTTAAGTTAAACACTGTTTTAAGTTAAACACTTAGTCTGTGCCCCATATTTACGGATATTGAACCTTCGTAATCTTGCCATAATTTCCTTATATATAATATCAACATCTTTCTTCTTTACTTTTTTCTTACCATGTAAATATGCATAATCTGTTAATCTAGTCACTAAAGATTTCATTCCTATATTTTTTAATTCACTTTTATTCTGCATCTGATACCCCTATTAATTTAACTAACAATTCATAAAGTCCCTTTGCAACATTCCAATGTTTTTTCTTCCCATTAACCATAACCGTAATAAAAACACGACCTCGTTTTAAATTTACATTTTTCTTAACAATCTCAATCTTATCATCATAACGCGTTAATTCTGTAAGTAATGCTTCCCCAATATGCTTTTCTATTGCGTAATGATCTACTAAAACCGTACAATTATAATGAGCACCTTGTAAAGATAAATTATTCCAATCAAAGTTCCCTAGAGAAGCTGTAGTTTCAACTTTTATACCGAATTTATTATTATAAGGACTTTCATTACCTAATAATAAAGCTATTCTTCTCCTTTCTTGTTCATCAACAGCAATAATATACACCGCCCTACCTAAAAGAGCTAGTTTTTTAGCCTCTTCCAACATCCTAGTAGTTCTCCCAGTATTTCTTTTGTTTTTCATATTCACCCCTATTCAATCTCTTCCTTTTTTAGTCCTCTATAACCCACAATCATAATTCAACATATTCAATTTATCCTGTAAACCTAATTTATTCAGTTCTCTTATCATTGAACTAGAAATATGAGATAATTTTCTATCACAAATAAAATATACTACTGGAATTTCTAATCCTAAATCTTCGTTCCAATATTGCATATTTGTCTCATATTGTAAATCAGCACCATTTCTTAGCCCTCTAATTACCGCAGAAGCTTGAACTTCTTTACAAAAATAAACCTCATATTTTGTTCTAATTATTTTCATTTCTAAACTTTTTTTATAACTCATCGCAATTTCTTTTTTATATTTTGACAAAATTTCTTAAACTTAATTTTAAACTTTACTTTATCTAAATCAATACCCCTTTTATTAACCCACAAACAATCATTCCACAGACATCTTTCGAGACCTGTATAAGTATCAAATTCTACGCCAAATCTTTTACATCTAGGACATCGTTTCATTAACGATCATTACCTCAAATATTAAAATCAGAATTTTGAATTTCGAATTTCGAATTTCGAGATTTAAGACTTATTTAAACCCATTCTGATCTTAATCGTTTTATCTTGCTTTTCTTTTTTAACAATTTTATATTCTTATTTATAGAGGGTATTGATATAGTTAATTTATCAGTAGCACAAAAACCACAACTTGATACCAACTGAAATCCTATACACCCTGATGCGTTAGGGCCACCAGTCATTCCACAATTAGCACATTTCCAACCCATTTATTCCACCCCTATCTTACTTGTATTATTATCATTATACCAAATCCTATCAACAAGAACTTTTAAACCACCAGCCTTATCTATTTTTCTACAAAACCTATTTGTTAAAACTATAACCGCATATACCTCAATTACTATAAGTATTGCCAAAAATATCATTGATACTTGAGCTTCTCGATTCATGTTGTTAAGCTCCTTTCTTTAAAAAACACATATTATTATTAATAATACTTATAAAGAAGATAACTATATATAGGCATAAGTATTATTATTAATAATTCCTTTGAAAAAAAACATATATATAAAGAAAAGTTATTTATTATAAAATAAATAAAAGACACTACTTATACTTACTAAACTCTACTTCTGGAAAACTAGTTGGTTCATCTAGATAAGTGTCAACCAAAGCTTCTATTATAATCCCATAAGGGATGTTACGTCGCGCAGAAAAAATCTTTAATTTAGTAAAGATCTCTTGACGCATAGTAAATGTCTTCTTCTGCTTCTTTACTTTGTCAGTCATGTTTCTCCAATCATTAAACCTAATAGAAAAAGAAGCATTTTTTGTTGTTTTAATTCAATCTCTTTTTCATCAGGTATTTCTTCTATCTCTTCAAAGTTAAACAAATCACCCATATTATGTCTTTCTTTAATATACATCTCCATTTAAAGTGATCTTATTGTTTTCATATAAGCTTAGTACTCTGCGATAAAATTCAAGTTTGGCGCATTCGAGTATACCAATAACTTCGTTATAAGTACTATAACTATTAGCACGATGATTCGCGTAAGCAATACATAGTTTAGTAATAACATAATTAAGATCACCCGGATCTTTAATATTGTCAACTAAAGCAGCAAGACCAGTTGCGAAGTTTGTTCTTGACTCTTTTTTAATATAGGGCATATTATGCTTTCCTCACTTCTTGTGTAAACATCTTAAATCCAGTAACAATACGCTGCCAAACTGTAGGTTTAACTGTTTGTTGCAAAGGTGCCGCTATGTTTTTGGGTAAAGAGTTTAATTTTAAAATTTCTTTAAACTGTTCTTTTGTTAAGTGAATATTGTGCTTTGTAGCTAGATGTTTTAAAATACGTGCCCGTACTTGGTGCGAGCCCTTATATTTTAATACTTCTATTAATTCATTAGTATTTAAAATAGGATAAGTATTAGTTGGTGTGTATATATTACTATTCGCATTATATGGCTTGTTAATATGATATCGTATAGTAGTATATTTAGGCGACCATCCGAAGGTAGCTTTTAATTGTGTTTCAATAGCAGAAGTAGTGAAATGCTGTTTATGATAAAGCTGCATTATAGTGCTTATCATATTAAGAGGGACTTTCTTATATAGATGCGAAGATGTAGGAGATGTAGAAGATGAAGAAGATCTGTCAGAAGTTGAAGAAGCGCTCTTTATATATCGATTGAATCTCTTCTGTTTATTTTTACGATAGTTCTTCGTTTTTGATGATGTCCAATAAGATATAGTAGGAGAAGCAACTGTACGATTAAATTGCTGTTGGAATGCGGCAATAATTTCAGTATGTGTTTTAAATTGTTTACGTAAAGAGACAATAAAATGTATCTGTTCTCTTGATAACCTTAGCGTTGTTTGATTTGAATTGAATCTAACAGCAGATACTTGTATAGTCGGGGTAGAAGGTAGCACTAACTGTTCTTCTTGATGTAAGACTGGGGATGGTGTTATTGTTGGGCTAGGAGAGAGAGTTGCTTCGATTATAGCGGGAGTTTCTACTTTAGGTGTTTCTGTGACTGATGTTTCTACTTTAACTTCTTCCATTTTACTTCCTCCTTTTATAAGGTTGGTTGTTTTTCTGATCGTAAGTGTATTATAACATATTATCTGTTTTTGTCAAGAAATATTTATTTATGTATAGAGATCAAAAAAAATACTGGAAAAATTTTTATTAAACAGTTGCGTTTTTTCTGAAAAAAATTAAAAGAATTTTATAAGAAAAAAAAAGTGGGGGGTCTGTTGTCTTTTCTTTTTTATCTTTTGTTGTATCTTGTTTATATCATTGAATATTTAAAATACATTTTTTTGTTGAAAGTCTTATGAGCTATTTTTTTAAAAAAAAATATCCAAAGCTTTGAGCCTAACTATACTTAACTATACTTAACTATACTTAACTATAGTTATCAACACTCATAAAAAAATGCAAGCTATTTTTTATATTAATGCTTTGTGTTTTTATAATATGTTGAGTATCTTCTCTCTCTATAATAAAATATACACTTATGAATAAGCGTATATATAGCTATATAAAATAAAAAATATATGAGCAATGCTGTAACGCTCATTTATTTTTTAGCTGTTGACTTCACAGCTTTTTTTTGTGCTGTTGTGTTATCAACATGCTTGTTGATATACTTAACAGCATCATTTTGCAAAAAACGGGCAAGATTATCTGCACTTGTGCAATACGCTGTATTTTTACATAAGTGCTGTTTTTTAGCTTCACTATCGACTTTTAACTGCGAAGCTATTTTATAAGTCTTATGCAATTTATGCAAAAAAACTGCACGCTCTTTTGTCTTAAGCAAGTCTTCAACTTGCGAGCGTGTTAGTTTTGCACTATCAACACGCTTTGAATCGTTAGCAAAATACTTGATAGATTGCAAGACAACATTTTTATTTTTGTCTTGCTCAATATTAATCTTCTCTCTTACTATCTCAACAACTTTTTTTGTACTCATTTTTTTTTCTCTCTCTGTGATATAAAAAATAGCTTGCATTTTTTGCTTGCAAAATTAGCACTACGCAACAAGCTTCTGTTAAGCTTCAACTGCTTATCGCTTTGAGTATGTTTTGTTATACATACATATATTAAAGAACTATGCTGTTATTATCTCATAATGATATTTTAAGTCAAGTCTTTTTTTTAATATTTTTTATGTTATATTTTTTATCATAATTTTAGACTTATTGTAGTTACAATAAGTATCATATATGCAGTACCTATCGTACCAATCGTACCAATCGTACCAATCATACCAATCATACCAATCATACCAATCGTACCAATCATACCAATCGTACCAATCGTACCAATCATACCAATCATACCAATCGTACCAATCATACCAATCGTACCAATCGTACCAATCATACCAATCGTACCAATCGTACCAATCGTACCAATCGTACCAATCATACCAATCGTACCAATCGTACCAATCGTACCAATCATACCAATCGTACCAATCGTACCAATCATACCAATCATACCAATCGTACCAATCATACCAATCATACCAATCATACCAATCATACCAATCATACCAATCATACCAATCATACCAATCATACCAATCGTACCAATCATACCAATCATACCAATCATACCAATCATACCAATCGTACCAATCATACCAATCGTACCAATCGTACCAATCATACCAATCATACCAATCGTACCAATCGTACCAATCATACCAATCATACCAATCATACCAATCATACCAATCATACCAATCATACCAATCGTACCAATCGTAAGTATAAAAAATAAAAGTGAAGCGTGAAGCGAGAAAAGCGAAGCGATAACACAGAAGCGAGAAAAGCGAAGCGTGAGTCTTGACAGGCGGCAGGAACGGATTTATGTTAAAAGCGTTACTTTCAGTAAAAGCATGTAGGCGTTTTTATATTTTATAAGATGGACATGGACATATTTTTTTAATAGGGATATATTTTAATAAAAATTATTTTAAAAAGGTAGAGTACGGTAACAGGAGCTAATTTTTAATAAGGATGTTATTTTCAGTAAAAGGGTGTAGGCATTTTATTATTATAGAATACTTAAATTTTTAAAACCAAGCGATCGGAGATGTGGTCAGGAATAACAATATAATGAGCATCGTAAGATGATTTAAATTCCGTCTAACAGAACCCAATCAAAATACAGCTATATAAGCATGTATTGGACAGGAGAAGAAAAGACTTGCATTAGTACTATACAATTATATAATGATACTATATGTACTCTTATATAGTTTAACACTATACAAGCAGTACATAAGCCTTGACAAAGAAAGCGAAGCATAGCAGAGACCGCGATGCGAAGTAAGAAGAAAACCGAGACAACGAGAGTGAAGACCCTCGAAAAGTAGCAGTAGCGATAGAGAAGACCCTCTCTAAGAGAAAAGCTCTAAAGCGTACTTCGCAACCCACGCAAAACAGAACATCTGAAAATGTTTCCGCAGAATAGCGAAATTTTAGCAAAAGAGTAGCGTGGAAAAATAGCAATTTCCACTAGAAAATTATTGCAGTCTTGCACTCTATACGAGTTAAGCGAGCACGGGTAGGGAGAGCTACGCGAGGAAAGCCTGAACTCAGATAGCATTGACGCAAGAGTTACATAGTTTAACTGACTGCGGGTAGAAGATAGTAAGCAGGGTAAGAGAGATAATATTGCTAAGAAGCGATTGATTGAATACCCACTCTTATTTATATATACATCTATATAAAGCACATAAAAAAACGAACCAAGCGAGAGGAGAAACCAAACAGAACGAATAAGAAAGAGAGAGCGAAATGGAAACCGCGTTAGACAAGAAGTTGCGAGAGCGACAATCAGAATTAGGGTATCAGAATCACAGAAACGGGTATAACTTCGAATTAAAAAATAAACATCTTGAGCAAAGATTAGCGATACTTGCAATAACATCAGCGGGCAGCCAAAGTCCGATCGATATAGTATCAATTCGTAAAGACTATGTATTATTGATAAGCTGTAAAGCGAACGGGTATCTTGATCCTAAGGAGAGGAGAGATCTGGACAAACTAAAATCGCAGTTACCCAAGTTTTGCAGAATACAGGTGCGGTACAAAGTCGGGCACAAACTTTATAAACAGTGGTATTAAGAGCGAGGTGCGGAATGGGGAAATTAAATTCATTAAGAAAAGTCGTTGCGTTACGCAACAGAGTTGATGATAAGAGCGTATTCAACCCAGAACTCAGGATCGGTTTTGTTAAGGGCGAAAAGTCGGAAGATTATGTTTATATTGACAAGGAATACGCAGGTTTTTTACAAATAACAAAAGATTCGGGCGGTGACGATCCTGTTTATGCGAAAAACGGAATATACATTACTTTGACGCAAGACGAAGCGGAATTTTTGTACCAAACCTTAAAGAAGTTACATCGTTACTTCTATAAACTTCCTAAGACTGACGATTACTCTTATAACCCGTAACGAAAGGAGTCATGAATGTTGAATCTAAAGCCTGTAGTATTAAAACGCTATGCGAGCAGTATTGCGGCTAAATTCCCCTACGAAGTACGCTTCTCTCGCAGGGACGGGGTAATATACTGTACATGCCCTGGATGGACAAAAACATGGAAACGACCGCGTACATGCAGTCATTTACAGCATTACGAGTACAAAAACCCGAAGACATACAGAAAGTACATTAAACTCGGAAAAATGATTGCGGCTAGAGTTAAAAAAATATAGGCAAATTATAATTTTAGCATCTAGCAAGGAGAATCTATGTTACGCATTATAGCATATATAACAGGGCTTGAGGGACCTAGGCAAGATAAATACTTTTTTGAAGAATGGAGAGTGGCTCGGAATAACAACCTGATCGTGGGTCATTTTGGGTTGAGAGAAGATGTAGCTGTTAATGGAAAAACAATTGCAGTAAACGAAAATGCGCAAGCCGTATTTGAGGATTTAATAGGGCTTGATGGAAAACATTTAGAAAAAGCTTATGCTAGGATCCACTATGTATGTAGTTGCGGCGAAAGGAAGAACTTTCGTATAGAGCATACATACCCTGAAACGATAGTACATATTTGTAACAACTGCAACCAGATTGTGTTTGAAACATGCAATATAACAGCTATAAGATGAAACCAAGCAATAGGGAAAAATGTAAGCGTGCTCTAAGCGTGCTCTAAGCGTGCTCTAAGCGTGCTCTAAGCGTGCTCTAAGCGTGCTCTAAGCGTGCTCTAAGCGTGCTCTAAGCGTGCTCTAAGCGTGTTCTAAGCGTGCTCTAAGCGTGCTCTAAGCGTGTTCTAAGCGTGTTCTAAGCGTGTTCTAAGCGTGCTCTAAGCGTGTTCTAAGCGTGCTCTAAGCGTGTTCTAAGCGTGTTCTATATTCCTTTATATCTTATCCAAATAAATAAAAATTAAATTTCAATAATATATGCAAGGCTATTTTGTAAGGAAGATTGCTTTCAGCAAAACTCGAAAGGCGAATTTCGAATTTTAAAACTAAAGAAAGGAGACATATATGCAGAATATTTTATTTATTTTAGAAAAAGTTTTATATGGGATATTCTGGGTGAGCAGTTATTTCGCTTTCGCTTTATTATGCGCGGGTTTTTGTGGTATTGGGGAAACAAGTCGAGACACTTACTAAAAGAAAGGAAAGGTGAATCAATGTATTGTTACGATAACTATAAAACGAAAAAAGCTTTAAAGGAAGCAGTTGCGCGTGGGGATAAGGTACGGATTTATCAACCAAACGATATGTTTAATAATCCAAAAGCAGATTCGCATTACACAGGGAAAGCAAGTGTTGAGGGCCCGCATTACCCAGCTGCCCATACATGGTACGCTGAGGTAACATTAGTTGATGGAATAGTAACAAAAGTAAAGTAATACTCGTAGAGCCAAGCGAAAGGAGAGAGATGCCAGAAATAAAAGCAACAGTTGAGTTTATTGACTACAATGTTGTACGGGAGTTTGAGATAACGATTACGGGTATTGATCTGGAGAAGGATATTAATGCGTATCACGAAAACGGGCGTGAAGTTTTACGTTCAGGTATAAAAGATTTATGTAACACTGTTTTTATGAATGTAAAACAGGTTACATTGAATGATGAATGTTATGATTGCGGTGAGGTGCTCACGCAGAAGAAACATGAATGTCCAATGTTGTTAGCCCCACTTAAGAAAAAACATAACAAATAGCGCAGGAGCGTACTAAAGGAGTGTTATAAAATGAAGATTGCGATAGCAATAGAAAAGGCACAGCGTTATTGTGCAGAAGGGTATGCACAGGCTGATCCAAAAGAAGTGTATGAAGTACTGGACGCGTTGTTGCAGGAGACTAAATTAGTGAAAAAACTGTATTGGGCTTGCGATTACGCTTTAACAGCAATCAATAACAAAAATAATAGTATCCATTTTGAGGGCATAGTTATTGCGTTAAAAGAAGTCCTAACAGAAATAGAGGATAGACTTTCTACTTAATCGGGTTTTGATTAGAACATAATTTAAAGGAGCTTCTTATGATTATTTTGAACAGAGTGAGAGAGAACATTCCAATAATCGTATGTAAGACATGTGGGAAACGTGCGTTGCAGAGTAGTGTTATTGAATTAGAAGATCCTGCTCTGATAAAAGAAATGCGATACAAGAAGCGTAAAACATGGGCGCGGATCATTAAACCTTCGTTTAATATATATATGAGCGAGGGTAGAAAGATGCGTAACAAGCGTATATTCTTTTCGGCGTTACTTGTAGGCTGTATTGAGAAGAAACATAAGTTACAGGTTATTCATCTTAACGGGAGCAAATTTCATCAATCGTATTTAGATACGGTGAAAGAGATGAAGGAGAAGCGTGAATGGATCATAAAGCCGAAGAAGAAAAAGAAAGGAGAGAGAGTGAACTGTGCTTCTTGTGGCACAAGAACTGACGCGGACGAGATCTGCATGGGGTGTGGTCGTTGTGAGGCTTGTTGCAACTGCATTAAAATGAGGAGAGCGAAAAAAGTGCTCAAGTTAAGGGAGGAAAAATGAAACGGTATAGATTGTGTTATATAGATCCCGAAGGTTTCTATGATGAAATTATTTGTAGTACAATCGAAAAAGCAAAGGAAATAAAAAATATACTGGAGCACGATGGATGCGCGTGCACAATTACGGACATAGACACAACTCTTACGGAGGTGGATAATGAGTAAAATGATAATGTTAGATGCTGGTAAATTGGCTACTATTTTAAATGCGGCGCTGTTAAATAGTACTCAATATAAACGTGCGACAGAAGGAACTCTGTTATGGTGTGAGAAAGACGAGACCTTGTTAGAAATGGGTAAACTGTTACTGACAGAAATTGAGGAACACTTAATGAAAAAACAAGTAGCGCCCTTTATTCGCATTGGAGACAAAATTGAAATAGAAGGCATGCAAGGTGAAGTAATATATATTACTTCTATTGAAGCAAATGGAAGACAGCTTGCACTTTCTGCAGGTAATATATATGTTGCTGAATGTTATGAGAAAAAAACTGATTCTGGTATAGTGTATCAGCATATCCGTAAGTTTGACAACCATTTGATACATTGTGGATATGTTAAATTATTAGACAGGGAATAAAAGGAGTGGGGATATGAAAAAATATACTCAAAAGGAATTTGATAACTTTCTGGTAGTAAATGGAAAAAAACAGTGCCCGAGTGGGGATTATTCTGCAATAAATACATTCGGTAAGAGGTGTTCATTCGGTAAGAGGTGTTCATTCGGTGAGGGGTGTTTATTCGGTAAGTGGTGTTCATTCGGTGAGGGGTGTTTATTCGGTAAGTGGTGTTCATTCGGTGAGGGGTGTTTATTCGGTAAGAGGTGTTCATTCGGTGAGTGGTGTTCATTCGGTGAGTGGTGTTCATTCGGTGAGGGATGTTCATTCGGTAAGTGGTGTTCATTCGGTGAGGGGTGTTTATTCGGTAAGAGGTGTTCATTCGGTAAGTGGTGTTTATTCGGTAAGAGGTGTTCATTCGGTGAGTGGTGTTCATTCGGTGAGTGGTGTTCATTCGGTAAGAGGTGTTCATTCGGTGAGGGGTGTTCATTCGGTGAGGGGTGTTCATTCGGTAAGGGGTGTTCATTCGGTAAGGGGTGTTCATTCGGTGAGGGGTGCAAGTATTGTGGTTTTTCTTTTAATCATGTTTTTTGTTTATATGGTATTTATACATATAAAGTTATTATTTATCTTGATAAGCAAGATAAATACCTTTTATCCATTGGATGTAATAATTTTCCGACACTGGAGAAAGCGGTAAAATACGCAAAGAAAAATAATTTGTATTGCAAAAAGACTCACCAGGTTTTAAAAATATTATTACAAAAAAACAATATAACAAGAAAGGAGTAAAAGATGTATCAGTTTATTGTAGACCTTTTAATTACGGTTTTTATAGTAATAATGAGTATGTTAAGCGGTATTGCGATTGCCACAGACCATTGGACAAAATGCCAGAAATGCGGGCATAGACAATTGATGACTATTTGTCCAGATTGTGAGTATGAGCACACACAAGGTGAGCAATATAAAGAATTGTAACTTTTTGTGAATAAAAACATATGGACGAAAGGAGGTAGATGTGGCTCCAAATAGTAATAAATGTTGCGCTACCTGTGATAACAAAATTAACGGATGGTGCGACATTTGGAATTGTGCAGTAGAGGATGATGTAAGTTTATCCTGCGAATTTTATAGTAGTGATACTCTTACTTTAGGACAACAAATTAATAACGAATTATAAAAAGAGAGAGGGTAAAACCATGTTAAACATAACCTTGCACAAACATTACAAAACATTAGCGTATATGATAATACAGAAAGCCAAGCAAGAGGGTAAGATGCGTAGATACGATTATACGCATAGCGTACTCCCTTACTTCACTTTATTCAGGGAGAAAGTAGTTTTGGAAAAACATCTTGTTTCTGGTTTGCGTAGACAAGGCATTGAGATTGTGAAATAAAAAATGCGTGAATGTAAATGTGGTTCTGGGTTAGAAAAAGAAGCACAATATGATGCGCGTGGTATTTTTTTGTTTTATGGTTGTTCTCAATGCGTAAAACTAAAATTGTCGAAGTTCCGTCCAGATGTCCTACACAACCCAAATTATATCGCTGATGAGGCGATAGAAGAGGAAGAGTTATTATGACAACACAAATAGCAAACAAGTTGGATTATTATAAACTAACAGCAAGTAAAAGTGGTAACTTTATAGTAATTGATAGTATCGGAGTACCACACCCCTATTGTATTACGCCAAGGCATGTTGTTTATGCGAGCGATAACAATTGTGGTATGTTAACAACAGATAGTATACAGGAAGCGGAAGAACATGGGGCACGATGCGGTATATGCAAAGGTAAACTTTCGTATAGTGAGCATGAACACGCCTTACTTATATCATGCAAAAAAGATCCACAGACAGACGAAAATGCAAAGGAAGAATTACACGCATACCTTTTAAAGCTGAAAGACAAAGCGGAAGAAGATGGATATGCGGGATTCGCATTCAAGAAAGATTATTAATATGGCGCGCACAATCGGTAAAAAAAATATTGAGTTGATAAAGAAATTGACTCGGATAGAAAAAAGCAGGGTCATTAAAGCTGATTATCTCGGCAATACTGATTACTCTAAAATTGAGGAAAGAGTCTTTTTACAGTTACCACTTCAACTTTGGTATACATGGGAAATGGCTGAACAGGAAATACATATGATAATATTTGATGAAATTATGAAATAAAAAATCAGTAAAATATAACCAGGAGGACTAATGGATATAAAGAAAGAACTGGCAAAAGCTATATTTTCTAACGATATTATAGAAGTAAAACAGACACTTTTGGATATTTATGCGGATTATAAATTAGAAGATACTATGAAAGTGTGTGTTGTGGACGGTTTACCTTTGATATTGGTACGTAATTTTAATGAAGTTAAATCAATGTTGTTAGAAAATGAGTGGAATTATATTCCGGCAATAAAACTTTTGCGGGATAAAGAACAATTAGGGTTACGAGAGGCAAAAAATATTGTTGATTGGATTAAAAAATCTCTAAATCTTTGATAAATAATTAATAAAATAACCATCAAGGCGGTGGTTGTGGCGTGGTAGCCTGACAGGGTGCGAGCCTAGAAGAGTTGCAGACCAACTGCCAACCACCGCTTAAGTTAGGTGAAGATAACCAGTATGGATATTGTATTTCTTGTTCTGGTAAACAATCTTACTTTAATGTTTTATTACTGCTAAAACCTTTATTTAAACCAAAAGGGATCAAGCGGTACATTGCGTCTTGTAATGATAAATATGACCCAGATCATCCTGATTATGATGCTAATTCCGCAAATTGGAAAAATTTTATATAATGACACAGAAGATAGTATTAACTAAACCAAGCGAAAGGAGTAATGATGGAAAATAAAGAGTTTGATGGAGATAGTCATATCTATCTTTATGCTAAGAGATGGTATAAACAAAGTAACAATCCCTTTAACGATTTACGCAAGATATATTCTGTGCGTAATGGTATAGAGGAACAATATATTACCGACATTAATATAATTGAAAATATATCGTGTCTGGTATTTAAACATTTAAAAGAAAATAATTTTCGGGAATTAATGTTACGCATATTTAGAAAGAAATCTTTTTTATATTATTCAAGGATAACAAGTATGAGACGGGTACTATTAGAATTACTTTCTATTTTATCGATAGTACAGGTATATGAAACAAAAACCAAAACAACATTGATTAATCTCGCACAACCTGATGAGAAAATATTACCATTAAGACCATAAAATGATTAAACCCATTGTTACTAATATTAAAGAGTTACAAAAACCTTGTATAGAGGTCGAAAATGGTGAAAATCTTGAGGTAATACTTCAAGATTTAAGAGATACGCTTGCTACGCAGAAAGGATATGGCCTTTCAGCAAATCAGATAGGCGTTTTTAAAAAAGTAGCATTATACAATTTTGAAGGTAATGAAAATATTTTAATTAATCCAGAATTAATATCTAAATATGGTAAAATTGTATTTAGAGAAGGTTGTTTGAGTATGCCTGGATTTACGATACTAACAGACAGATATAATGAGATAAAGTTTCGTAACAACTGTGGGTTATATGTTGCTTTAGGCCTTGAAGCTATAATTATTCAGCACGAAATAGACCATTTAAACGGTTTAACAATACTTAATCGTAAACACAAAGCGAGGTGATACGAAAATGGTAAAGCACACACAGAGTAAATGGGAAGTAAGTAGCAGTACTTTAATTATAGCACAAGATAAAATTGTTGCTAATTGTTGTTTTTTTGGAATCGAATCTGTGGAACTACCCTTTAAAGAATGTGAGGCTAACGCTCGTTTAATCGCTTCTGCTCCTGAGTTAATATATCTGCTTAAAACTTGTTTACCAATTATCCAACGTCATGAAGAATATGAAGGGTTATTTATTGCAATGGGGAAAGTTATCGCAAAGGCTGAGGGTGCTAATGAACAGTACTTACTAAGAAAGGAGAAAAATGAAGAATAAAAAATTTGTTACTTGTTCAGCAGAAACCTTGATACAACAATGGGATGAAAATTGGAAAAAACTGACTCACAATGACGAGACCGCGAAAAAGAATCATACTTTAGTAGGGCGCTATATCACAGAACCGTTTGCAGATGGTCAAGCTGTTTATGTTGTTGTAAAAGAAATGACGGATACAGTTAGAATTAAAGTTTGTACTGGATTAGGTGATGATTGGGAGATCCCAATATGGGGAAAAAATGCTGTTGTTAATAAGAAATACATTAAAAATAAACTTCAAGTTCGAGATAGATTATCCAAATATTTCGCAAACTAATATAGGAGGATATTAAGCCATGTTAAAAAATTCATACTTAATACAGCGTTTAAATAAACCTTATTTACAAGAGGTAAAATTACCGATACAAGCATTAATGAAATATGGTCTCTCGGCTACTGGTTTATCAAAAGAAGCGCGGGAGATATTGACTAAAATCTGTAAATTCGATTATATGGGTTCAGCAGAATACGAATTTGGTGCAATCCCTAAAGCGTTACATCAAATGGCACAAAACAGCTCTCATTTAACTATGTTTGCCGAAGATATAAACTATAATTTCAAGAATTATGGTTTAATCAATACTATATCTGGTAAACGAACAGTATATATTATTTGTGATACTGACGATAAGTTAGAAATAACAACAAGGATTAAAACCATGGCATTGGGTGAAGAGCGATGTAAAGAAAGGACTGAATTTGCTGAAAGTTTAGCAGAGTACAGATATGGTAAAGATACTGTTGGTTGGTTAGATTTAGATAACGGATTTATGTTCTTTAAGGATAGAGTAATGTTTGATAACTTCTCATCCTTGTTTAAAAACAAATAAACTTTTATTTCTTTTTGTTGTTAAAAAAAACACTGATTAGAAAGGAGATGGATAAAAACGCCATGAAACATATATATTGGAACTCTAATACTAAAATAAATGATGCCGACATCGATAGATTAGCAGAAATATATTTAAAATTAAAAGGTAGTATCTTTTTAAGATTAATTAATAAAGATATTTATTCGCAATGTGGTGGGCGGCTGTCCGAACATATTAGTTTAATAAAAAGCATTCCCGATCCTAATAATGACGATAATTGGATAATAGAAAGTTTTGATAAAGTAAAAGAATTAACCTTTGGTGAATTTTTGAAAGCGAAAGGAATCAATATTTAAGTTACAGTATTATAAGGAGTTTAATATCTTCTTAAACAGGGTAATATCAACATTAACTTAAATAAACAACAGGAGAGAAATATGTTTAAATTTATTAAAAAATGGATAAAATCAAAACAAGATAAACAATACAGACAAGTTATTGAGGTAGTACATGCTTTACAAGGATTTTATTTAGCTAAATATTCTCTAGGAGATACGGATGAAATGTATAAAAAAGCAAGAACAGATATTGAAATGTTAGGTATTACAAGGATAGAAGTTAAAAACTCAACAATCTGTTTCACACTTTTGCATCCAGGGTTATTAATAGGGAGATATGGAAGCAATATAAATGCTTTAGAAAAATACTTTCAAACTATATTTAAGCTCCCTCTTAAAATAAGTTTGGAAGAAGATAGAGTTATACAATCACTGCTACCTTATAAATGGGATGACTTCGGGCAAGAAGATTTTGAAGAAGGGATTAATAAATAAAGGAGATAAACATGGCTAAAGAAATTTTATGCCCTAAGTGCAACACTTTGATTAAACCATCTGATGAGTGGGATTTTATTGATGGTGAAACAGAGCATATAGAATGTTTAGATTGTGGACATAGTTTTATTGTAATAATTGAGAGACCAATAGAATATTTTATTCCTGAAAATTAGGGAATAAAAAATGTTAATAATATTTAAACCAAGAGAAAGGGGAGTAAAATGACAACAATAAAAGTTAATAAGGATGATTTAATAACATTATTAGATTATATCGTGTTATTAAATGAGGAAAAAGATTATGAGGAGAATTGTAAACCAAAGAATCATATTTGGTTAGTGGCGAAACGTTTAATGAAACAAAGTAATTATAAAAAATGAGGTCAGAGTAATGCGGAAAACAAGGAAAGTACTTGATATAAAACAATACAGATATGAATTTCCAATTATATTATCTGGAGTTGGTAGAAACGCTGATGAAGCGTGGAATGATGCGGTAGAAGCGTTTTCGCAAGACCCAGGTTATTATGAAAAAGCTGAGAAAGGAGATATTGTTTAATGGCGCAAGAGAAGAAACTTTATTATTCAATACGTGTAGTAGAGACGGAGAATTATTACGAAGCGGTAGAAAAAGTAAGAGAAAACATATTTGAAGAAGCTGATCCCTTATGCGATAAAATATTAACTATATCTGAATTAACAGGGGCACTTCAATACAGGAGAGAATAATGAAAAAAATAAAAACAATGAAAGTAAAAGAGTTAATGGATCTGTTAAGCGAGTGTAGTGGAGATGCTTTAGTGTTTGTTGCGAGTGATGAAGAAGGTAATAGTTACTCTACAATCAGTATAGATAGTATTGCGTGTCATGGTGCCCCAGAAGAAAAAGTTATTATTATTTATCCATGGGAAGAAAATGTAGCTCTCCCTGGCTATTAATTATTAACAAAAACTAAGAAAAGGATAAACATGACCGCTAAAGAATTAATTGATATTTTACAGCCTGAACATGGAAGAACTTCTTGTAGTGATAATAATTTATGTAATGGGTTCTATTCTGCCGGTGGTAAAAGAGGGGACTTAGGACATGGCAGATGCAGTAGATGTATGTTATTAGAAATTCTTAATGGAGAAGAGGTGCCTAAAGATTTTGTTAATTTAATTGATTTTATATAAGGAGAAATTATGCACAAATGTAAGGACTGCGTTTATTATCTTAATGAATGGTATGATTTTGATCCTGATAGAGAAGATTGCTTATATAGGGAATGGAATCAGTACAATAGAGAAATTATATTTACAGGTAAACTCGAAATGAATAAAGATGGAACTTGTCCATACTTCAAACCTAAAAAAATTACTTTTCAACATACTCCATTAGCAGAAATACAAACTAATAGTTATTTCTGGTTTGGGATGATAATTGCTATATTATTTTGTTTAATACACTTAATTTTATTCTTTAAATAAAATGCGATTAACCGATATTTATATTGTAAAGTATATCCGACCTACTAATTACGGGTATGAAACACAACAAACATTTTTTACTACGCTTCCTGAAGCGAGAAAGGAGACAGCCAAATTAATTAGGGTTTTACGTACAAAGGTTAAAGAGAGTGAAGATGACATAAGCATTAGTTTGTACCATAACGATGATGAATTAGGTTATTGGCGTTCTGATGGTGAAAAAGTAGTGTCGTATATTACTAAATAAAGGAGAGAGAAATGAAAATAAAAGATAGTGCTATCCAAGAAAAAGAAATGAGGATGCGTGTAGCAATGGCGTGCGAATCATGCAGTTCAAAATATTGTGTAGGATGCAAAATAACAATTCGCCAAGAAAACCAGCGTATTATCGTGAATGGTCAGACACGCAAAGTAGAAAAAATAGAACAAATACCAAGTTTTGTATAAATGTCAAAATTATTTGGTACAGAATTAACAAAAGAACAGCAGAAATTTCTTGAACCATTAGAAACAATACAAGACAACTACGCAAAACAGGTACTTGAATTTTTAAAATCATTACCATATGAGCAACGGCAAGTCGCTTTGTATGAAAGTATGGATGTTGCCTATGCCCTAGCGTATCGTATTGAGAAGGAAAAAGCAAAAATAACATAGGAGAACCAATGAAAAAACATTATATTATTCCATTTAAATATTATGTAGAAGTAGAAATTAATACTGTTCCAGACTTTGTTATAGATAAACAAGCAATATTACAAATGGGAATAGATAAGTTTATTAAAGAAATAAACGAATTTGCCAAGGAAAACATTTTTAAAGAATTAGCCGAAACAATGGCTCCTTCTCGTTTAACAGATATCCATGAAATAGACGATATAGATTAAAGTTATTTTAATTATGCAATAACAAAACCTGGAGTTAAATTATGGAAAATAAAATATATATTCAATTTGTAATGGTAGAATTTAGAAATTGTGCTCCTTTTATTTATAAAATCATAAGTAAAAACAAAATCACCCTTTCTAAAGTTGTATCCTATTTTAAAAAAACAGAAGATTGGAGTGAAGAAAGGGACAACATTACTTTGATTAATGAAATAACAACAATAAGGTTATAACTAAAATTTATATTTAAAATAATAGGTACACTATGTATAAACAAAAGTGGAGAATATCACAAAAAATGCAATCCGAATTAGATGATTATGAATTGCATATCGATTCCGATTTAGATGTAAGAGAAAAAAATGGTAAATTAGATTTAAAAAATGCAAAAAGTATATTCTGGATCTCAACACCTGATGATAGGAGTGTTGGTATATTCCCAATAGCAGTGAGTCCAGAATTTCATACTTTAATAGAACTCGAAGCATGGTGGGAGCAACATGGTGCTAAAATTATAGCGTTAGAAGATTTAATCTTTAACAATATAATTACCTATAAAGAGTATGAAAAGAAGTTGGTTGAAATATTAAAAGGGAGATAATAATGTCTATTGAATATTTAGGAAAAATAGCAGAAACAAAAACGATTACCATTGAACGTTTAGTCCTACATGGCAAAACAACGGGATATGCCATACTAGGTACACCGTTACTTACCAACATAGAGTTAAATGAGTTAATTGGAGTATGTCATCATCAAAGAGAGGTTAATGTAAAACAAGCAAAAAATAATGAATAAAAATACCAAGCAAGAGGGAGTATACTCTCTTAAACATTATTTAAAATAGTATAAAGAATGTTAAGCAAAAAAAGCACAAATTAATTACTTTCGGTAAATATGAAAGGCGAAAATCATGGTAGTAGAAACTTTAAATTTAGTTGAAGAAAAGGTAAAACAAATTCTTAATCAAGGGGTAGAGCAAAGAGTTATAGGTGTATTAGCCAACGGCGAGAAACTCAAACTTAGAATTTTTAAATCATCTTATGGTAATTATTGTTATAAAGCACCTCATAAACAACGTTATGGCTATCCTATCAATACATTAAAATTAATTGATATATTACCTGAATTTTCTAAGAAGCATAAGTCAGACGAACAAATTTGGAGAGATAGTTGGACAAAAGTAAAAGAGAGATTAGAAAAGTCTGGTTTATGGCAAGACATGTTACAGGATGTAATAACTGCTTTAAATGTAGGTTATGAAAAATTAAAAGAAGCTGAAAAAAGCTATTGGCAAGATGTTCAAGGTGTTAAGTATGAGGCAAATGAAATACTGCGAACAAAAAGAATACAGGAAATTGATGAAAGACTGGTGAGATATAATAAAGAAAAACAATGCTTTTTTGCTAATACCTCGATCATATGGTATATGCATCATCCCGCAAAAGTTAAAAAAATGCGTTTTTCAAAATCAACTACATATAATGAGGAGATTTTAAAACGCATTACTATTGCTATACAGGATAGAAAAGATCACCATGAAAGCGGGAGAACAAATTACGATATAAGTTTTGAATACAGTTATAAAAAGGGTAATAAAGCATGGTATAGTGAGGAATTTAAAAATTGCGGGAATGGGCATTACTATCTCGCATTAGACGCAACGCACGCATTATTTTATGAGGATGACTAGAGAGAAAGGATAAATATATGAAGAAATTATATTGTAAGGAATGTGATAAGGAGATATCCATGTTGCTTAACCAATCAACCACATGGCATGAATATTTTTTTACATTAGATAATAAGGGCTATACAAATTATGAAGAAAATAAAACTTGGGATGGTGGGGATAACTTATATGCATGTCCTAAATGTAATGCAGTATTGTTTTCGGATGAAGTAAGCGCAATCAAATTCTTGAAAGGAGAAATTTAACATGAAAATGAAATATATTATATTTGAAACATTAAATGGTTTAAGAGTCCCTATCATATTCCCGGACTTTATTGACCATAGTGATATAAGAAATCAATGTCCTATGTATAAACCACTATCTGCTGGGAGAATACACTACAACAACGATGAAACTACCTTAATATGTACGGGCGAAAGTACAACTTTAAGATTAAAAAGTTTACCTGAAGATGAAGAATTTATTAACCGTTGTTTAGGTAAATATTAATTCTTATGTATAGAACATTTACACGTACTTGGTGGAAAAATAATTCTTCATGGCCAAATGGCTTAGAACCTTATCCGGGAAGAAAACACTATTATAATACTTACGAAACTCAGGAAGAAGCGCGAAACGCGTGCCAGGAATATAACGCAACACACAAACCTGGTAGACTAAGTAAAAAGATGGAATATGAATCGTTTTAAGACAAAACATGTTTCCTTAAGAACGATTCAAGGAATCGAAGAAGCGGAAGCATTACAAGCTACTGGGTGGAAAATTATAGCCTCAAGTATTGATGTTTTAATATTTGAGAAATTATGCGGGAGGGATGAAAATGAATACTATTAAAATTATAAACGAAATACCTTATGAAAGGGTGCAAGATTTACTTTGTAGTGCTTTTGAGGGGGGAAGCAATTATTGGTATGAGATTATTTCATACAATTATCCTAAGGGTGAAACACGTCAAAGTTTGAATATACGCCACCAACATATACAATTACCATTTAAAGGTGGAAGTATAACTATTCGCTCAAGTGAAACTGATGATGAGCCAAATTACATATTGGATTTAAACGCTATTGAAAAGGGATTACAACTTATGGCGACAAAATTCCCTGATCATTTTGCTGATTTTATTAAAGAACAGGATGACGCAACAACAGGAGATGTTTTTCTACAATGTTGTTTATTCAAGGATGTGATATATGGATAAGGATAAAATAAAAATAAAATATTTACAACATAAAGCAAAGGGAAAACAAGCAAGTTTTTTTTATGATGGTGATGTCGCTATACTTACATATAAAGGGAGAGAAGTAACATTGGTTGCAGCTGGAGAGATTAGAATATACAACAAAAATCAGGAACTTGTGTATGATTGTAAAGCACGCAACTCTGGTTTCCCTGAATTAAAACATAATGAACCAAAAAACGATAAAGATCTGGTAAGAATAGAAAATCTCGGTTATACATGGGGTCTAAATAACTGGTTTGAAGTAATTTTTACATACGATGTTATTAATGGTGTAAAACAACAGGACTCTATTTTAGGCGACGTAGCGTTTACATATGATGAAGGATTGGAATTAGCTAAATATTATTTAACTGATGATGAGTTTTGGAAACAATTTAAAAAGGAAAAAAGATGATACGTATTAATTTACCCCTTTTGAATAAACAAATCCATGATTTACTTATATCTAATATTTCTGAAGATAGCAAAACTGGTCTGCATAACCTTTTAGGAGAAATAAAGGATAGTTTTGATGCTTCTAAAATAATACAAATTGGTTTAGAGAGGAGAGATACTAAAAAAGGAATAAAAAATGTTTAAAGATGTTTTCGCAACAAAACCAGACGCAATAAACGCAGAAGGCACTTCTTTTTGGTTAGATAAAGACTCTATGGAATATGTTCAACATATTAAACTAAAAAATGTCCAGGTATTATTTTTAAAAACTCAAGATGGATATAAAACAAGAGTTATTGTACGTAATGGAGAATATTTATTTGAAAGCCAAAAATGGGAGGATATATTATGTCATTTAGACGCTATGAATTTTGCAAAAAAATAACAATAGGTGTTATAATAGTAATGCTATTACTTTTAAATATATCGCAAGGATTCGCACATATATATAAAATCCCTGATAAATTATGGCAGGCAATAATCGCTGAGGATACAAGTGGTGATTTTATTACAACACTACATATCGCTTCTTGTGTAAGGAATAGGCTAGAAAGAGGTATGTCACATGGTTTGGTTGCAATGAAAAGAAAAAATTTAACAACATTTGTAAGAAAGGAATGCAACTATGTATTAAAAACAAAACATATTAGTTTAGAGTACCAAGCGAAAAGGGCATTATATGAAGTTTTTACTTTAAATAAAGACTATTGTAATGGAGCAACATACTATGAACACACTGGTAAATATCCCATACCTCTATATACCTATAAAATGAGAGTTATAAAAATATTGTATAAAAACACAAAAAAAGAAATAACATTTTGGAGAGAAAAATAATGTTTAAGTTCCAAGTTGAAGAATTAGCCAAGACCTTATTTACACAGCATGGCTTAAATAACTATACACTAATATTTAAAAATCGTAATAGCGTATTAGGATCGTGCAATCGTAGTAAAAAAGTAATTACCCTGTCAAATAATTTTGTTTTAATAAATAATCATGATGAGGTTAAAAAAGTGTTATTGCATGAAATAGCACACGCTTTAACTAAAGGAGGACATAATACATATTTTAGGGCTAAATGCTTAGAATTAGGTATTAGTCCCAAAAAAAATAATACAACAGCTCTTGTTGTGCACAGATATATTGGGATTTGCCAAAAATGTGGACAAAAAATACATAGAAATAGAATAATACGCGGATACCATTGTAAAAATTATAAAATAATTTGGGAAAAAAATCCCCATTTTTAAAGGAGAGACAATGAAAAAACATAAAATAATTAAGATTACTGAAACAGAAGCTTGTACCCATTTAAAAAGGTATATTGATGAATGCGATGGTGATGAATTAGCGCGTTTATTAGGTGACATATTCGGTGGTGAATGTAATCAAAATAATATAGACATAACAATATACGATTTTATACCAAATCAATATTATAGTTTTGAATTCAACTATTTAAAAAAGGAGAAAAATGTTTAAATTTCATTTTCATAAATATAAAATAGTAGCGGTTCAAAAAAGTTTGGATTTTTATGACAGACCTATAAGTATAGTGCTGTATAAATGTACTTATCTGGATTGTTTAAAATTAAAAACTAAAGAAATAGATGGTCATTGGAAATTAGAAGAATTGCAAAGTTAGAACATAGAAAGGGGAATAATAATGAAATTACGTTTCTTTGATTTGATCTTGGATCAAGCTGGTTTTAATCATATTAATTTATATGCTACTATCGAATATGATGAAAATAATACCGATGATTTTGATAAGAAATACCAAGATGTTTATGATGCTTTTAATAACGACAAATTCGATGATGGTATGGGATTACCTTATTTTCATACTTTATTACCAGAAGATGAACTCACAAATTTACGTAACGCAATTAATAAAGAATTAGAGGAAAGATAGAAAGGAGATAACAATATGAGAGAAGATTATAAGTATAAAATCAGTATTTATGGTACAATTAAAGAGATAAACTTCGCTAAGACCATATTGGAAAAATTAAATTTATCAGGTTCAGAATCTGATGATAGGTTAATAATCCAAAATTCGATAGATACATATAAAATAAAGGCACATATTTTATATGATGGTAATAATGTTTATTCCTATAATAAAATTATAAGAGATTTTAAAAAAGCGTTAAAATCAAAACCTAGCGAGATTTCAGAATATGGTTCTGGTGACTGGGACATGACTGATGCCTTATATAAATTCTTTTCGTTAGTATGTGGTAGTATCGCTCATTATAATAAATATGGGTGGATTGGCACATATCCAACAAAAGACGATTTAAAACGATTTTGTAAATGCAATGAATTTGGGCAGGATATAGTAAAACACCAACCTAATTGGGCAACTGATAGAATTAAAATAACAAAAGCTATGTTAAACATAATTGGAGATTGAGAATAAAATGATAAAATTATTAACAAAGGAATTAACATTTTACGAACAAGAATTAAAATTTACTTTAAGGATTAATGACAAAACAGCAGTGGTATTTTATTATGTTAAAAATGACCCACAATTTAGCGAATATGATATGGAAATTGAAATTAAGGATAAAGATAATTTCACTGATGTAGAATGTGAAATGATAGAAGAATTTATTACTGACCAAACTACGGAGGTAACAAATGGATAAAACAATAACATCGAATGAATTATTAAGTGCATTGGACATGTTTACCGGTACGGAACATTATTACAAACATACTTTAAGCGGATATGTTTATACTGATGGTATACATTTTTTAGCAATTAAAGCAAACGCTTTTTGGCTTTTAGATAAAATTTTAATTACTTCCCGTTATAAAGCTAAATTACAAGAGTTTGGCGTATGGAAACTCACCGTTAATCAAGACAGAACAGCAAAACTTGTTTGTGAAGATGGTAATTATAACACCCTTTATACTGAAAATCTTGATTATACTGATTTCCCCTTAAAAGAAATAGAGGTGTGGTTTGAGAATGGTGTTTTAATTTTACCAAGTGAACATTGATACAAAATAAAACTTTTTAAAGGATAAAAAATAATGTTAAAAAGGATTAAAACATTATCAGAGTTAAAAAAGTTATCGAAAAGATATGGTGGAATATCAGTAACATTATATTTAAAAGATGGACTAAGAGCTTCTAAGGGAATAGAATATGTAAATGGTAAGTATGAAATTTGGAGTATGGTTGATGATTCTGTTACATCAAGTTTTGAAGATTCAAATATTGTAGAAGCAATTAAAAATAATACCTTGTTTTATGATGATTAAAATATAAATTCAAAAGGAGATTGAATGTATGTAATAGAAGATAGACAAATACCTGGTAGATTATTCGCAGACGGAGTGACATTCAAAACTAAAGAGGAGATAGTAGACCAACTTGCTGATTATCATAGTATTGATTTTAGTGGATGTTTAGAAAACAATGATAAGCGTACAATATTCCAATATTTAAAATCATTTAAAACCGTTCAGAAGAAATTAGATTTTCTTCTTAATTATGGTCAATGGAGTATAAAAAAAATAACAAAAAGGGAGAGAGAAATATGAACAAACATGTTAAAACTATTTGGGCAGAAATAAAAAAGCTACCCAAGAACAAGCTTTATGTTTTATTACAGGATTATGATGATTATGTTATTGAAATAACAGACAGACAAGATGGAAGCGTACCGGCATGTGTTGCTGAATTTTATGAAAATGATTATCCAGAATTAAAAGGAGCATGATGAAAATAAAAGAAATAGGAAATAAAATTACAATCACTGGGGAAGTGCAGTGTAACTCTTGTAAAGGGACTGGGTTATACCAAGGTATGGGCGAAAGAGACGGTGCTTTTGTAGTTTGTTGGGATTGTAATGGAACTGGAAAAGAAAATGTAAGGATAGAATATATTAAATTTAAGGGTAGAGTGTTACGCTCTAAATGTAAAAGAGTATACTCTAATGGAATGGGATATTGTATTACAGATAAAGATATTGTTTCTTCTCAAGGAATAAAGTTTCCTTTTTCTGAGTTTGGTTGTTCATATAAAGATTGGCAGAATGGCGTAAACCCAATTCCTTTAAAATTTTTAGGCTGTCCTTATCAAGAAACTAATCAAGCATTACAGTCTAAGGATGTTAATAATTTATATAAACTCCGTTGTAAAAATAATTTAGGTTTTAGTGATATTCGACATTGTAAACTATATTCTGATAAAGAAACTTGTTGGTCAATATTTGAAGGAAAGGGGAAATAATAAAATGAAACTATCTGTTAAATATTACAATGAATATATTGCCATTATGCAAGGTAAGGAAGAAATTATTGGGTGGGAAATATGTGAATGGGAAGAAGACCCACAAATTGTATTCGCAATTTGTCATGCTATTCAATTAGTAATAAAAAACCCTAAAAAATTACTAAGATTAATAAAAAATAATAGTACAAAAAAATCATTAAAGGAAGGATTATATAATGCAATACCTTAATCAAAAAGCGGTAAAACAAGTTTTTAGAGGTAAAAAACAATTATCTAAAGATGCCTTAATTTCTATTGATAGAAAAGTAGGTTTATATCTTGAAAAGTTGGCAACTGTTCCAAGAGAAAAACGTTTAACTGAATTTATAATCAATTATTATAAAATAACAGCATAAGGAGGATATATTTAATGGGATATACTCATTATTGGTATATTGTAAAAGAAATAGATTTATCTATTATGAAACAAATAGTAGATGATTTTAAAAAAGTCTTACCGATATTAAACAAGTATGTTGATTTAGCTAATGGTAATGGCGAAGGAAATCCAGTAATTTCTTATAATGAAATATGTTTTAATGGTCGTCAAGAATGTAACCATTTAAAAGATGAATTAGGTATCGCATGGCCAAGTGATGATGCGGGGGGTATAGCTACTCCTTATAAAGAAGATGTTAAAAAAGGTGATTGGTTTGCTGGTGTATTGTTACAAAAAAGAACATGTGGTGGTAATTGTGCTCATGAATCCATGATGATAGAACGCATAAAATCGTTACGAGAATGGGATAGCCCTAAAGAAAATGGTTTATATTTTGATTTTTGTAAAACAGCGTTTAAACCTTATGATTTAGCCGTAATTACTTTATTAATAATAGCAAAACATTATTTAAAGGAAAAAATAAAAGTAAGTAGCGATGGAACAGACGCGCAATGGTTTGACGGTAAAATGTTATGTCAACAGGAGCTAGAATATGGATTAGATTTTGAATTAAATATAACATAAAAGATAACCAAGAGAAAGGTGAACATGCATAGAAAGCATTATAAAATTATGTACATAATAAAAAAATAAACAAAATAGTTATCTTTCAGATAAAATATAAGGCGGAAAATAAGCGATTTAAGGAGATTAAAATGGCTTTACAAACAAATAAAGTAAAAAAATGTTGCGTCCTAGTAAAAAGTTCTGTTGAAGAATACTTTTTGTTTCAACCATTTAAAGTGCCCACTACATTCTCTTTAACAGAAATATATGATTATATAAAGGAAAACTATGGTGAAAATTATAGCTCAAATTGGTTGCTTACTGATGAAGAAAGGGATATATTAAATACGTTAATATTACAAATTATACAAAGAAAGGAGATTTAATGTGCACAACAAATACGGAGATATTAAACATGTACTTAGGATGTTTATGTAATACTTGTTTTAAGAAATGTTTTGATCTCCGAGATATGGTAATTAATTTTGAAGGTCTGTGTAATAAGTGTAAAGAAAATATATCAAATTTTGAAAATATAACATTAACTTAAAGGAGATTTAAAATGAAAAAAATAGTTGCAATGATATTAGGGTTTATAATGGTATTAATTCAATTTGTTTATGCTGATACCATAGTTTTAAACAACGGTAATGTTTTAGAATGTAATATTGAATTAATTGATACCACAGTAATTAAGGCGTATATTGTGATAGATGGAAAAGCTACAAATTGTGAAATAACTATACCTTTAAATGAAATAAAGTCATATGAGGATAATAAAGAATATGAAGATATTGCATATGCGCCATTAACAGTTGAGGAAAAAATAGTAGCAAGAAACAATTTTGAAAAACGCATGGAAGAAATAAAAACAGATGTTATGACAAAACAATCCTTAGAATATAATTATGCAATTGAAAAAATGAAATATGAAACTTTATGGGCACAAAGCTTTTTAGTAGCTGAACACAATAAACCAATAAACCATACAAGTGTATTATTAAAAAATAATATTACTTCAACATCGTTTTCAGATCTGGATAATACACAAGGTAAAAATATAAAAACAATTAATGATAGTATGGTGACATTACATTAAGGAGTATTATGTATCAATCTAATTCAATATTATTCCAAATTAAACAATTTTATGTTATACCAACAACTGGTAAATTTAATACCCAAGAAATCAATCAATGGTTAAAAGACAATAACGATATGATATGGAGTGTAAAAGCTATTACACAAACGGAAGATACATTAACGATTTTATATGAAGCACACGAAAAATAACCCTCAGAAAGGATTAAATAATGGATAGAATTAGATTAATTATTTATGGTAGAACAGATGGTGCAGAAGAAGGTGTCGTCTTTACTGATGATTATAAATGCCCCGCTACTGATTGGTGTGCACCTGGGTGGGTGGTTATTTATGATAAAATAATTACTTCAGAATTACCTCATATTTTCCCTTTAAACTATTTTTTAAAAAAAGAGGATTAATTTTATAAAATGTTATATCAAAAATTTAATGCTCCAAAAAAAATTGTTGAAGGACAATTACGTGTCTGGCATATACCTCAAGTGCCAATGCATTCTTTTTATGTATATGTTAATACAATACAAGAAGGTAAGCTAGTCCTTGACACTTTAGCGTATTACGATTTATTCCAATTAAAATATAATATTAAACCAGATTATAGTAACGCTGGTGGATTACAAGTATATGAAAAAGGTGAATGGTGTGATTGGGAAGATAAAGAAGGAAACGATATTGATAGTACCCCATTATTACAAGGGGTAGAGCAATGATAAAAGCTTTTTAACCTACAATAAAATTAAGGAGTATTAAATGCAACCCGATATTATTTGTACACAAAATTGTGGAAGTAGAATAGATAACAGAAAAAGCGTATACTTTATCAGTGAACTTAGAAAAACAGGTCGTGGTTATCAAGTTTGTATCGCGAAAGAAGGAGAGCTTGGGTTTTATCTAACAGATTGGTATTGGAATTGTAGTAGAGCAGACGCAGAAATACTTTGTGAAGAAAAAAATAAAGCATTGGGTATCAACAAAAAAGAAGCAATGAAAATAATATTAATGAGTATGAGAAAAAAGGTTCCAACAAAAGAAAAGTTACTGTAACATATCTATTAATATATAAGGAGAAAAGTGGAAAAGAATGTATTTTGTGAAATTTTAATAAAAATTAAAGAAGCACGCATTAATAGCTTACAAAATCTTAATTCACAAGAGGCGCGGATATTACAGTTAGAAATTCCTATATTACAAGCAGAAATTACTGAACTGAAAAAAATTCAACATCAAATAATATGAGAAAGGGTAAATATGCAAAGGATTGTTATGACAGGTTTATTAGTACGTAATAAAAAAGAATGGAAACAAGTAGAAGATGGGTTTCGTGATGCAGGGTTTAAAAAACCTAAATTAATTTTTAAGTTTAAAACTCTGCCTGGGAAAAACGGTTCTGGTGGGCGAAGTGATATTATTGCTGATGTAGATGATAAAGATGTTAGTAAATTAGCTATCCATCATTTTCATTTAAGTGGTTTATTTTCTTGGTCAGAAGATTATTTAGCAAATAACAGAGAAATAATTCCTACAAAAGCATTGGAATATATCCTAAATAAATAGTTTATAAAAATATAAATTGGAGGTAAAAATGAATAAACAAATGAATGAACAAATAAAAGAACATGAATCTTATGGGTTATTATCAATAGCTAGAGGACAATGTAGCGATGGCGTATCATTATTTGGTAGTAGTATTAAACACCGAAAATTAATTACATTAGAAATACATTCCGCAGAAATAAAACGTTCTTTAAATAACGATTACTATCATCCTAAAAAACTTTTAATAAGTATAGATATGTCTCCCACACAATTTGCAGAAGCAATAACTACGCTAAATGTAGGTACTGGTGCGCCAATAACGCTAAGGTTTGTTAATGGAAGACGTTTATCAAATTGTCCCTTTGAAAACAAAGTCGCACAATTTAACTCAGAGTTTTCTAATGATATGAAAGATTTAGGTAAAAAGGCTGATGCAACTATTGATATGATAAAAACATTATGTTCCTTACCAAGAGTAACAAAGGGACAATTAAATGAATTATATTCTTTGATTGTAAAACTACGTCAAGATATTAAAGATGATATACCTTTTGTTAATAAACAGTTTACTGAACAAATGGAAAAAACTATTAATGAAGCTAAGGGGGAAATTGAATCCTTTATTACTTCAGCAATACACCAAACAGGTTTGAAAACATTACAAACAAAAGCACCACAGCTAGAATTTGATAAATTTATAGAAGTTGGTGAAAATAAATGATAAAAGTGCAGTCTAATATAAAAAACATAAAGGAAGAATAATATGGGTAGACGAAAGGGATCTAAAAACAAACCTAAAAAAGATGAACAAAAACCTATTTTTATAAAAGAAACTATACTTGATTCAAGCCATAGTTCTCTTATTAAAAGAGGTAGAGGAAGACCAAGGAAAATAGCAATAGTTCCTCAAGTTGAGAAATTAGAGTTTAAATCTATTAAAAGATCTCCAGCAACTCTTTTAGTGTCAAATACAAACTATCATGATGATAATGGATGCAGCTATTTTAAAATTTGTAAAGGTGTAAATACAAAAGAAGAAAATAAAACATGCTTTAATCCTTTATATTTTATAGATAAATTGCAAAGAAAATGTAAAGAATTAAAAACCAATATGGAGGAATAAATGGAACAATTAACTATTAAAGAAAAAAAATTTAAAGAGAAAGCTGAATCATTAGGTTATACTGTGCGTACATATTCAGGACGTGGTATGTTTGGTAGATCATGTCCCGCTGTAACCGTAGATAACCCAAATGATTTTATTGCAGAAATAGGAATGAAAGGGTTAAAAATTGATAATATGGGTAGAAGTTATATAGTTTATACGGGATAAATAAAATGAAGAATAAAAAACACGAACCAACAAGAGAAGAAATTCTAAACACTATTGGAGATTGTTTTCAACAAATATATCAATGGTGTAATCCAGCTAATGTTGATTTTTGTGAAAATATGGTTAAGTATCAACATCAGGCAGATGCGTTAATAGAATTACTTGAAGTACATGATACTGGATCATGTTTATCTCATACAGGTAGTCTTTGGAAAAGATTCGTAAAACGATATAATCAGTATAATGATATTACAAACAAAAGGTTTGGTTGTGACATTTCTTCATTTAAGGATTTAAATAAGTTTTTTACATTACAAAAGGTTGACTAAAGGGAGTAATTAATGTGTATAAATAAGATAAAAAATTTGAGTTGTAAATTAGAAAAATTAAAATGCAAAAAATATTAACCAAGACAGGTTTAGTAGTATATGACAAAGATACTCCTAGTACGATACGGTTTAACACGGAAGAAACTGATAAATTATTAAACCAAGCAATTCGTTATGATAAACTCGATTATCATTGTGAAGTTGTACATATGGAGATCTCAGACCAATGTAATATGCAATGCAATTATTGTTATAACAAAAAGGAAAGAAACGAACTAACCACAAACGAATGGCGCACTATTATTAATAGTTTATCTGAATACGGTGTATTTCAGATTACATTAGGTGGCGGTGAGCCATTAATGCGTAATGATTGGTTTAAATTAGCACAACATGCCTTTAATAAAGGGTTAAATATTGGTATGACAACTAATGGAATATTGTTACCAGTAATAGAGCATAAAGAAATCCATTTATTTAAACAAATCAATGTTTCGTATCATGGGGATTTAAACATCTTAGAAAATACCCTATTTTATTTATCTATGCATAAAATAAAATCTGGGATTAATTTTATTATGCGTAAAGAGTATCTTTCAACTTTACCTACAGTGGCAAAAATAGCACAACAATATAATAGTGAATTATTACTCTTAACTTATAAACCATTAATAAACGATAAAGAACAGATTATCGCACCAAAAGATGTTTATAACTATGCTACACAATATGAAAAAGAAGTGAATGTAGCTGTTGATGGGTTAACGTGTTATGGCACAACACAGGATTATTGTTTACAAAAAAGAACATTTTGCGATATAGATAGTATGGGAAATGTCTATCCATGTTCATTTATACGTAAAAGTATTGGTAATGTACTAATAGAATCATTTAAAACAATATGGAAATCTAGAGGGAAACAAGAACAATGCCCATTTTTACAAAACAATTAAAAAGGAGAATAGAATGAGAATTGAATATGGGATAAATCCAAATTGTAGCGAAGCGGTATTTAGATTCTATACCTTAGAACCTAAAAAAATACATACAATATTACAATCAATCGCTAATGAAATTTCCAATGAAACTGATTTTACACCACATAAGAAACAAAAAATACCTCTTTTAAAAAACGCTGATGATTATGACACCAATTATCATAAGGCAACCAATCAAGAATACGATACTCATTATAAAATAATTAGTGTTTTAGCAGCAAAACGTAACAAACAAAACGCGACTAAAAAGGAGATTGCTGAAGCTGAAAAAGCACTAAAGATAGAGTATGAACGTTTTAGAAAATTACAATATCGTAATAGTGTATCATTAAAAGCATGCGCTGGTCTTGGTGATAATGACGCTATTATTACAGTTGAAAAAGAAAATGGATCTTTTCGTTTAAATATAGGTAACAATGATATACAAAATAATAAAACTAATTGGATAGAAAAAGTAAAAGCATTAGATATTAAGATTGAAGAAGCAGAAGTAGGTGAGAATAATTTAAAAGATTATGCACGTGATTGTACATGCGGTGTGGTATTTTTTGAATAATGCAAAAATTAATAATTGGTATTAAAATTGATGATAAGATAAACTATCTTAAAACAATAGAAATCCAAGAAAATATTGACATAATAAATAGGTTAATTAAAGTTATAGATACTTTTATAAAATATAATCTAGAATAGGAGATAAAAAAATGGAAAAATTATCTAAAAAAGTCATTAAAGAGAAAATTGCCTTATTAGAAGAGGCTAGAGAGTTAATAGAAAAAGCGGTTGCTAATATTCGTGAAGCCGTACAAGATACTTCTGAAGATTCTAGAGCAGCTGCATATATTATACCAACATTGGAAATGTGTTGTTATGAAAGTACTAATTGGTTAGGTAAACAAGAATCGAATATCGAAGAATTAATAAACAGTTTAGAAGAAAGCGAGGATGAGGATTAAATGAGCCATTTTTCTGTTTTAGTTATTGGTAGTAATATAGAAAAACAATTAAACCCATACGATGAAAATAAAAAAGTTAAAGCTTATAAACGTGATTGTTATTGTATAAATCTAATCGCAAAAGAAGAAGCTAGGGAAGAAACTGGGAAGTTATATAAAAATATTGATACATTAAGAGAAGAATTTAAAAAAGAACAAGACCAGAGTGACGCTAACTGGAAAAAATTTATATCACAATATGAGGATATATTAGATAGCTGTATAACAAATCACCCTCAATATAATAAACCAGACCCTAATTGTAAAGAATGTCACGGGACTGGTAAAGAAAGTACAACTTATAACCCAAAAAGTAAGTGGGATTGGTACCAAATTGGTGGACGATGGGCGGGTATGTTGAAGTTAAAGAAAAATGCACGCTCTGGGTTAAAGGGGTCTAAATCGTTATTGGATGACCATAATCCTTATTTAACTGGCGTGGTTGATAGTGCTTTGAAAAAAGATATTGATTTTGAGGGAATGCAACATGATATAACATTAAAAAATGACTTAGAAATACAATGGGAAAATTATATGGAAAAGAAAGGATGGTATAGTAAAGAATACATTATTCAAAAATATGGTACAAAAGAAAATTATGTTATTTCTAATATGCGTTTTTATACATTTGCAGTAGTAAAAAAGGGCGAATGGTATGAAGTTGGTACAATGGGTTGGTTCGGTTGTTCAAGTGAAACCATAGATGAAGATAAATTATGGGAGGAAAAATATTTCGAAACTTTTATTCAACCTTTAGCGAATAATGTACGTTTAACCATTATTGATTGTCATATTTAAAAAGGAGAAATAAAATGAACAATAAATTAATTTTAGCAATTATATTATTTACTTTATTAATATGTGGATGTACTGATGAACCAAGAACGAAAAGGGTATTAGAGCAAAGTGGATATACTAATGTAAAAATTACAGGTTATAGATTTTTTGGATGTGGGGAAGATGATGATTGTGCGACAGGATTTATAGCGACAGCACCTAATGGGGACATAGTTTCAGGTGTTGTTTGTAGTGGATTTTATAGTTTTAGCAAGGGTGCAACAATCAGATTAGATTAATCATACGAAAAAATAACAAGGAGAAATAAATATGAAAAACAGTAAGGATAAATGTATTTGTGGTCATACAAGACTATCTCATAAAGATTTTAGTTGGAAACCAGGTTGTAAAGTAGGAAGAACAAGATATGGTTTTAGGAAACCCGCTTGTCTGTGTAATAGATTCCGATTAAAAAAAAGGTATAATCATGAATGTTGTTGGTAATTGGGAATGTAGTATAAATAGAAGGTTTTATTCCGGACTTGGCTATTGTTTATGTGATAACGATAACTGTCCAAAATTACGCAAAAAAAGGATAAAAAAATTATGACAATATTAGAAAGGGTAAAAATATTAGTAGCAGAGCACTCGAAAATAAACATTAAAAAAATTACTCCAAATTCTTCCTTAATAAAAAATTTAAAAATGGATGAGATGGATTGTTTTGAATTACTTCTGAGTATCGAAGTTAATTTTTCTCTTGACATTTCAGACGCAGACTGGGAAAAATTATATACGGTACAAAATATTGCTGATTATATCGAAAATAAAAATAAGGCACACGCTAAAGAAGGATAAGTTTTATCTTGATAAAACTGTAATTTATGATATAATATAAACATAAATAATATGATACATACTGGTGTCTTATGCATGAGATCCAGTATATAGAAAGCTTGACTTTCTCTTGAAACGTCCTCTCTCTACGTACCAAGGGATGACAATGTCAAGCTATTAATAGGGGGTAACTTATTTTACTGTTTTGTTAAGTTACCTCCTATTTTCATTTAAGAAAGGTCAAATGGAACAACTTCTAAATACTAAAAAAATTTGTACAAAATGTGGAATAGAATATGGAATATATAACTTTTTTAAAAATAAACATTCCAAAGGTGGTATTAATTCTATTTGTAAACAATGTCAGAAATTAGCAACAAAATTATGGTATAAACGATTTTCTTTTTCTATGCAAGTAGTATATAAGAAAAAAAGGTATGGTCAAGATTATTGGAAATATAATCGTGGCGATCGTACAGCACAAACACAACGTTATAATAAAAAACATCCAGAAATAAAACAAGCAGGGGAAAATTTACGTGTAGCAATAAGTAAGGGCTATATCACTAAACCATCAACATGTTCTCAATGTGGTAAAACTGGGCGTCTTAATGGTTATCATAATCATTCATATCAAGACGCCCTTAAAGTAATCTGGTTATGTAACGCTTGTATGGTTAAAGAAAATAGAAAATATGACAACAATATTTAGTTTAGGCAATACTAAGTTACCCCCAAGTACTGCTATTTTTAGTCTACCAGTATTTTTAACATGTCCTAATACAACTAAAATGTGCCAAAGATACTGTTACGCAAAAATAGCGGAAGCAAGATTTCCTAACGTAAAAAAACACAGAAACGCGTCTTATCTCTTATCATTAAAAAAATCTTTTAGTAAAATAATTATATCACAAATTAAAAAATTAAAGAAAAAAGTAGTACGCATACATGAATCTGGTGATTTTTATAGTCAAAATTATTTTAATAAATGGGTCACTATTGCAAAAACATTACCAGATGTGCTTTTTTATACCTATACACGTGTAGATACTTTAAATCTCAAAAATAAACCAAGCAATTTAATCGTGCGTTTAAGTTTAGATAATGAATCAATACATCTATTGCAAAAAGCTAACTCATTTGATGGCTTTGCATATGTACTAGAACATGAACCATCTCGGGGGTTTTATCGTTGTCCTGGTTCATGTAAAAAATGTACTTATTGTTTACATAAAGGTAATGTAGAATTTCTAAAACATTAAAGGAGAAACATGCTGACATTAGAGAAACTAAAATTAATTAAACCTGGTAGCGTATTCGCTACTGGTACTTTCATTGACAATGAATTAGGGTTATACATGACTGGTAGTGGTAAAGAATTGCGTTGGATTGCAGTAAAAGGAAATGGATGGGATGATTGGTGTATATATTGTCATTTTGCTACTCATAATATAGGATGGATTAAAGATCATGGTGATAAAGTATGTAGTGTAAGAAATATTAAAATGTGTATGCCTTGTACAGACGAAACCTTTGCTTTATATAGATATTAACTATATTCTAGGAGAGAAATAATGGATATCACTGCGCTTTCGGAGACAGATATAGGCCGTTGGGTGAAATATACAAATTCTTGTAACAGAACTGAAATAGGGCGTATTAAATCATTTAATACTAAATATATTTTTGTTGTTTATAAATGCGATAACCAATGGGATCGTTTTCAAGATTTTACTGGGTGTTCAACGCTACCTTCCGATCTGGAATTTATTACTGAAGAAATAGCAAATCATCTTATTTATAAGGAGGAACAATAATGTTTAAGGAAACAAAAGTACCACTTGTTGTCGGTTATAAGGGAGAAATAGGTAGTTTTATTTTACAAGGTTTATTAAAAAAGATGCCTAAGGCACTAAATATTTTATGTTACGATATTAATGAAACAAGAATAGAACAAATAACGAGAATTAAAAAATCTAACATAATATTTTTATGCGTTCCAATAGAAAAAACAATAGATTGGTTTGATCAAAATATGTTTTTATTAGAAGGAAAGATTATTGTTGAACAATGTTCTTTAAAAAAATTCTTATATGAGTATCTTACTGGTAAGAAATGGTATTTTCAATTATATTCTATGCATTTATTATTCAGACCATCAATTACTCCTGATATTAAGGATAGAAATTGTCTTATCTATAATAATGATAACTATTACCCTAATATTAGATATTTTTCTCAATATATTGCATCTATTATAGATACAAAAATAGATTTTTTTAACTCTATCCAAGATCATGATTGTTTAATGGCACAGCAACAAGCTTTAGTGCATAGAGTATTATTGACCTTAGGTGAACAAATTAACACTCATACATCAACTACATATATAGGTAAACAAGTTTTAGCTTTAACAGAAAGGATTAAAAGTGGTGACCCTACATTATATAAATTAATCCAAGAAAATGAATATGTACAAGCTGAAGTTGATACTTTTATTTCTAATATAAAAAAATTTAATATATAAAACGAAATACAACAATAAAAAGGAGAAATAAAGATGGGAACTCGTGGTGCATGGGGATTCAGAAAAGATAATATTGATAAAATCGCTTATAACCATTATGATAGCTATCCAAGTGGACTGGGTGAAACCATTAAACATTTTATTGTTAAGCATAGTATTGAGGAATTAGAAAAAACATTTTACCGAATTATCTTAATTGATGGTAACACACCACCCAATGAAGAACAAATTAAACAATGTTCAAAATTTTTAGATTTAGGTGTTAGCAACAAAACAAAACAAGATTGGTATTGTTTATTACGTGAAGCACAGGGCAATCCCGAAGCTTATGTAAATGATTTAGTATATATGGTGGATAGTGCAGCATTTTTAAAAGATAGTTTATTTTGTGAATGGGCGTATATAATCAATCTCGATACAAAAAGATTAGAAATATATGAAGGGTGCCAAAAAAGAGCACAAAAAAATAGATACTATAATTGTAAGTTACAGTTTGAAGTTGATTTAGATAAAGTAAAGACTTTTAAAATAGGAGCTATAAAATGATTGAAGTTAAATATAATCCCTTGCATGATAAAATACCAGTAAAATTATGGACACAATATGATAAATTAGAATCTGGTGCTAAAGAGCAGATAGAACATCTCCAACAATTACCTTTCGCATTTCATCATATATCTGTTATGCCAGATGTACATCAAGGTTATGGGATGTGTATTGGTGGGGTATTAGCTACTGAAAGAGTAGTTGTGCCAAATGCCGTTGGGGTTGATATTGGATGTGGGATGTGTGCAGTTAAGACTTCTCTTAAGGCGAATCAATTGGATAAAGAAACTCTTAAAAAGATAATGGATAAGATTAGAGAAGTGATACCATTAGGTATGAATCATCATAAAGAAAAACAAGATGAGAAGTTAATGCCTGAATCTAATATTCTTTCTGCAATGGGAGCAAATGAAAGTGTAGTTTTTTCTGAGTATAACTCTGCTTTAAAACAATTAGGAACGTTAGGTTGCGGTAATCATTTCATTGAAATTCAAAAAGATACTAAAGACTCTGTTTGGATTATGATACATTCAGGAAGTAGAAATTTAGGGTATAAAGTTGCTAAATATTACAATGATTTAGCTATTAAATTAAATAAACAATGGTTTAGTTCTGTTCCTAAAGAATGGGAATTAGCATTTCTTCCTATAGATAGTCCCGAAGGTCAAAATTATTTAAGTGAAATGCAATATTGTGTTGACTTTGCTTTAGCCAATAGAAAATTAATAATGCAGAGAGTCATAGATATATTTGCTACGTTTTATGGAGACGGATTTCCTTTGAATTCAGACAACTTTGCTTTTAGAGTAGAACCTATAATTAACATCGCTCATAACTACGCTAGATTGGAAAATCATTTCGGAAAAAATGTTATTGTTCATCGTAAAGGTGCTACTTCAGCAAGAAATGGGGAAATAGGTATTATTCCAGGAAGTCAAGGTACAAAATCATATATTGTAAGCGGTTTAGGCAACTCTGAAAGTTTTATATCTTGTTCTCACGGAGCTGGAAGAACAATGAGTAGAACAAAGGCACAGACAGAATTAAATCTCGAAGAAGAAATTAAGTTAATGGACAATCAAGGTATTGTCCATGGAATACGAAACAGAGAAAACTTAGATGAAGCACCTGGGGCATATAAAAATATTACTGAAGTAATGCATAACCAAGCGGATTTAGTTGAGATATTAATTGAACTTACGCCATTATTGGTTGTTAAAGGAGATTAATAATGCGACTTTTTTACATTACACCAAGATTAAAGGCAATTGGAAAATTATTTATTTTGCGCCAAATCATTAATGATGAATTTAATAACACTAATCCTTATAGTAGAACACCCGCTGATTGGATAAATTATCAAAACATATGCCAAAAAATAGATAAAAAATTAGAGAAACTTGGTGTTCTCCTATGAAAAAAATAAAACCAGTAAAAATTGATGCTCAGAAATTAGCGAAAATAATAGAAGAATTAGAAATATATGGTTATAGATCAAGTGTTGGTGCACGTAATTTAGCTGATATTATTATTACTCAATATAACAAGAAAGGCATAAATGATACCTATTGAAATAAAATGTAATTTTGATCCAAAAAAAGAAATGTTTATTTTAAAATTTGGGAAACAATACATAACAATTGATCCAATACAATTTACTAGGATAGTTGAATATTTTGACACTATTTTAACAAGCTATATTACCGCCAAACATAAGGAGTAAAATGCAACAAAAATGTTTATGCAAACTTAAATTTAATGGGTGGTATTTTAATTTTAATAAAAATAAACCTAGTTTTGAACGTAACGATGCAATAGGGAAATATTTAATTAATCTTATTGTTAAACTAAAAAACATCACCAAAACAACGGATAGTGTTATAAATTTGTTATACAATATTGAAAAACACCCAGAATTACGAAATTGGTTTTTATCATTAGTCAAAAGCCATACAAACAAAACTTGTTATGGTTGGCAATACCATACAAAGGTGTTGAAAATTAACCCTTCTTGTAAATTACACAAACATAATATTAAGAAGTTTTCTCAAAAACGGTGAACAAGATAGTTGACATCCTTAATCGTTTGTAGTATAATAACTATCATTATATATTAATACAACTATAAGGAGTGCATGAAAATTAAAAAATTAACAGCCAAGCAGAAAAATAATCTAGAGAAGGCGTGTATTAGAGATTTCTTTTATAAAGAATATAAGAATATATTACGTGCTGGTACAAAAGAACTTGCATCACTAGGGATGGAGGCTTCTCTTGAAGCATGTGAAGGTTTGTTTGATGATGGCCGTTTAATTGTAAAAGTTTTTGATAAGGGAATTTATTCTATTATATTAAAACATTCAGAAAATAGTTTTGAATTACTTTATGATAGCACGGAAGGATAACAATTATGGGCAAAACACAAGAAGATTTAGAAAATAGCCGTAAAAAACGTGAGTTTGTTATAGAACAATTCGGAGAAGTACCAACATCAATCTGGCCAGTTGATTATAGTTGGGGTAAAAGTACTCTCGAATTAGATGAGAGAAAACAACAAAAAATCGCTGAAGAAAAACATAAAAAAATGAAGTACAACCTTCAGACATTCGAAACCCAAAATGGTGAAGTAGTCGAATTTAACCAAATACAAGACGCTTTCTCAATGAGTTCGCAAAATGTTAGAGGTAAAGGAGCTGGTCTTTCAACATTTCCTCCAGACCTTTGTCGCAAAATCACCGTATTTTATAGCAATGAGGGTGATACAATACTTGATCCTTGCTGTGGGCATGCAAGCAGATTGGAAACAGTACACAAACTGAATCGCCATTATATCGGCTATGATGTATGCCATGCGTTCTGTGTATTTAATGAGAAAGTCAAAGAAAAATTGCTTTCAGATCAACTCTTCCCTTCTCAATATACGATAACATTACGTGAACAAAGTTCGGAGAAAATGGTAGAAAAAGATGCTTCAATCGATTTAGTTTTCACGAGCCCACCCTACCATGACATCGAATTCTACGACGATAATCCAGCTCAACTTGGTTATAAGAAAACATACGAAGAATTTCTCGCTGGTATTACTCGTGTTTTATCAGAATGTTATCGTGTTTTAAAACCAAACAAATTCTGTGTTTTTAATGTGAACGATTTTAGAAAAGATAATAAATATTATATATATCATGCAGACATTGCGAGAATCATGGAGCAAGTAGGGTTTAAATTGTGGGACATTGTTATTATACCCTGGAAGAGTTGCATCGGTCAATGTTTAACATCCAATACAGAAATTTTAACAAATAAAGGGTATAAACAAATACAAGATATCAAAGTAAATGATTTAGTTATCTCCCATTTAGGTAAACAACGTAAAGTACAGCATATCTTTGCACGTCTAATCAAAGAAAAAGTTTATGAATTATCAATAGCTGGGACTAACGATAAAATCATACTCACAAAAGAGCATCCGATTTTAAGTGTAAAAAAATCAGCAATCATGTGCGTGCGTAACAAACATCTCCCTTGTAATGGTCATTTCAACAAATCACCCTGTGTTGCGATAAAAGGAGTCTATAAAACAGATTGTAATAAAAATAATGATAAATTGATAAAAGACGCCACTAAATGGAATAATGTGTCTTCTTTACTGGTTGGAGATTATGTTGCAATACAAACAAATTTAGATGTTAAAGACATTGAATCTTTGGATATTTGTGATTTTTTAGAAAAGGAACGATTCTATATTTACAATAACAAATATATCCTACCAAAATTATATAAACCTTCTTCTGTCAAGATTAATAGAAATATTGATTTGGATTATGATTTGATGAAGTTGTTTGGGTATTTCTTGTCTGAAGGACATATTTATGTCTATAAAAAGACTGGATATGCAGAAAGCATAACTTTTACATTTAATAAAAAAGAAAAAAATTACATAAAAGATGTTATTACGATTATGCACAATAAATTCAATCTGAAAGGAAATATTTATGAACCTAAACAATATAAAACTGCGTCAATTACATTTTATTCTCGTACAGTGAGCGAATTCTTTTTGCGATTATTTGGAAATGGTTTTAATAAAAAAGTAATTCCTGATGCATTTCTTTCTTTGCCTACACAGAAACAGTTGGGTTTATTGTGTGGTTTATTCCGAGGAGATGGATGTTTGTTGTATAATCAGAAGAAAGAAATTTCTTCAATGAATTTAGGAATGTCTAATAAAAATATTATCAAAAATACACGTGAAATATTACTGAGGTTAGGGTATGTGTTTGCATATGGTTATTATAAACCTAAAATCAGCAAAAATCTAACATATCGTATTAGTATTAGTGCAAAAAAAGCTCCAGCATTGATTGCCCATATCTTTAATAAAAAAATTATTGGCGGCGGATTATATACGTTATCTACCCCAAAAAGCAACACCTATAATTTTAGACGTATTGTTAATATACGCCAACTGCCATTTGAAGGAAATGTCTATAATCTTGAAGTTGCAATAGATAACTCCTATATTGCTGAAGGTATTATTTGCCATAATTGTTTTGCTGGTCAGGTTTGGGATCGTAAAATTACCGCTAAATCCCACGAATACTTAGTAGTTGGGAAAAAAATATAGAATATAAACAAATATAAAACAAAACAGGAGAAGTTTTATAATGACAATTGAAACAACTAGTAAGATAAATAAAGAGAACCAAAAGACACTTCATTTTAGTATTGAAGGAGAGTGGTTCACGTGGATGCTGCGACACTTATGGGTTGAAGGCAATGAAGTAAAAGCAATACGCGTGTGGCAAGCAGCGTTTCCTCATGTATCTTCTGTAAAACATTTAAAGACAGTGTTTCTAGATGTTGTTACTGGTAAGACAAAGTTTAAAGGTATGAATAGTTTTGAGTTAGTAAAAGATGGTACTAAATACTGGTCTACTAGTGCTGGTGATGTACCAAATAAACAATTTCCATTATTACAATCATGGGAAGATGTAATACTTTTAAAAAGAGCAAAACTTTATTTAGCTGAAATAGACTTAAGAAATTTTAGAATAAATAGAAGATATGGGGAGACGCATGAAGATGTCAATTACCATTCTATAAAATGGCTAGATGCTGCTGATGAAAATAATGTAGAGAATGGATTAAGAAAGAAGGTAAATGAGTTCTATACTTCTTTAAGAAATATTTCCATTATGACGATGCAGGATTTATCGTTTGAGTTAATACCTGATGAGTCAGAGAAGTTAGATACAAAAGTCTTTTATGGTATTACTTCTGGATTTAGAAAAGAAGGGAATACAGGGATAGATGATGGTTTAAGAACATTCTATCAAATAATGAAAGTAATCACACCATGGAAAGTTTATTTTGAAAAGAAATATGGTTGGGATATGGTTGGCGTGGATGAAAAGTATTTAAGAGATATTTGTGGATGTAGTGATAAGAAATTAGAATATTATGATAGGAAGAATTCAGGTAAAATTGAAGATGATATTAGCACACGATTACAGGAATATATACCTTCTTCTGATGAAATTAACAACAAGATAGGACAGATCATTCCTGGTCTTACATTAGATAGTTATATTTCAGGTATGTTAAAAGAAAGTAAACGAGAGGGTGTTGTTGCTGAAAATGTTTTAAAGACTGAATGGAACTCAGGTTATATTAATCCCAGTGGTGAGTTTTTTGGTTGTTCAGATATTAGTCATGTCAACTTTTCTGTTGAAATTTGTAAAATGTTAGCTGTTGAAGGAATAGATGAAAAAGATTTTGACGCGCAAATATATTTAGATAAAAAAGGCTGGGTTAAAGTATCTGTAAATCGTTTTTACTGGGATGAAAGTATAGAACTTACACAATTTCAGAAAGAAACGATTTATGATTATGTTCAAGCAAAGAAAATCGACAAGACAGCGTTTAATCGTATAGGTCATGATATGACATATACAGAGGCATTTAAGGAGGTTATATGAAAAATGAAGATGCAATACGCAAAAAAATAGAACAAATAACAACCGATTATAAACATGTTTTAGATTGTTATCCAGCAACTGTATTTATTAATGCCCCACGTTGTTTAAGTCAATTCAAAGCAACAACCGAACTTGAAATACTGTATTGGATATTAGGAGAAGAAAGACCACAGTTTAAATGTGATGATTTTACAAAAACTGACCACATTCAATAAACAAAATGAAAATCTTTGTACTTGACGATATGCAAGAACGGCACGACGCTTATAGAAAAAAATTCCCTGATGCTGAAATAATATCATTATATGATGCAATAGAAGCAATCGCCCATCTTACCAAGCATTTATATGAGTACGATTTATTGTGTTTAGACCATGATTTAGGTAATCGTATATATGTTGATATTAATGATGAAAATACTGGGAGTACCGTTGCGAAGTTCTTAGCTGATAAAGAAATAAAATGCCCTATTGTTATACACAGTCTTAATATTGATGGAGCAAAAAATATGCAGTCTTATTTACCAAAAGCGCACAGAATCCCTTTCTTTTTCAACTTGTAATAATGCAATTTATTAATTATGTTTGATCCAAGAATTGATTTAAAACAAGACCATATGTTATGGGAATTAGTATTAGCTTGTGCAACGCAATATCAAGATAAACAAATCTTTGGTAATTTACATGGTTTTAGATGTGGTGGTGCACATTTAATCCTAAAAGATAATAACTTATTATTCCAGTTACCAAAAGACTGGCCTGAAGAAATGAAATTTGAGTTTAAAACACTATACATAATGCCTTATATAAAACAAATCAAAGAAGTGTTATCTTTTATTGCATACTATATAACTCAGAAAGGATTATCTCAATATGACAACATCGACTAAACCAAAAGATTGGCTAACGACTAAAGAATTACAAGAATATGTACTAACAAAGGAACGTCATTGGTCACGTACATATATACAATTTCTTGTAACAAATAAAAAACTTCCTTCCTTTAAGATTGGAAATGCTCGATTATTTACCACAAAAGAAATAGATGCTTATATTGCGACATTAACACGCAAATCACCACCATTAATGGTTAAAAAATGTTCTTGACAATATAATATTTTATGATATAATAATACTTTATGGACAATCAAGAAGTTATTCAGCATTACCTAGATTCTCTTATGACATTAAGTAAAGAGACTTTAAAAAATAAGACTTACTTTTTAAACCAATTTCATAATGATCTAAAGAAGCCGTTTGATACAATTACATCAAATGATTTACGGAAATATATTATTAATAAAAAAGAATCTGGTAAATGGATAAAAGCAAGTACTGTTTTACAATATATAACATTATTAAAAACATTTTATAAATTCCTTGTCAATGAGAATTATATAAAAGATGAAAATAATCCTACTAAAACATTAAAGGCTCCGCGTCAGCACTCTCAAGGGGAACTACGCACTATGTCCCTTGATGAAATACGAAAATTATTAAAAAGTGTTGAAAGCCCAGCAGTTGAGTTGCGTGATAAGCTTATCTTTTATTTAGCTATGACTTCTGGATTGCGTGCCTCTGAAATATGTTCAATTAAAAAAAGTAATATCGATTTAACAAAACGTTTGATTTATATCCCCAAAGAAGATGTTAAAGGGCAGTATAGAGAAAAACTAGTTCCTATTTCTAACAGAACAAAAGAAATCTTAGAACTGTATTTAATTAAATACCCCACATTCAGTGATTTTTTATTTGAAAACCGTTTTAATAAAAAGTTAGCACGTTTGGCTATATATAACGCTATGAAATTAGTAATTGATGCGGCGTTCCCCTACACAGTAGCTGAAACAAAAGAACAAGTTTCTCGTGTATGGAAAAAACCTTACGGATCACATATCGCTCGACATACTTTTGCTACCCGTTGGATTGAATCTGGTGGTGATTTACACGCGCTAAGAGCAATTATGGGCTGGAGATCGTTTAACCAATTAGATCGTTATGTCAATGTTTCACCAGAATTTATTAAAAACTCTGCATTTAAGGTAGAGCGTAAACTACTAAAGGTGTAATAATGTTAGTCAGCGAATTTTTTCAAAAAATTGATTCTTTATTACATGAACATCGTGTTTCAGGAGAAGATAATTTTAGCCGTGTCGTTATTGAATGTTTAATTGACAAAATAAATGAATTAGTCAAAGAATGGGAGACAAGTTATAAATAACTATGCGACCACAAACATTAGATGAATTCCAAGGTGAAAGTAATCGTGATGTTATTGAAAGATTGCGCATTGCGATTGCTTCAGCAAAACATAGAAATACAGTTCTACCTAATATTTTGTTCTATGGAGAACCTGGATTAGGTAAAACAACATTATCTAATATTGTTGCTAACGAAATGAACTCTAAGTGTATTGTAAGAACGGGCGGCTCAATTTCATCACAAAAAGATATTTTCGCTATACTCTATGAAATAGATGCAATACAAGAAAACAATAAAAATGCTTTATTATTTTTTGATGAAATACACAAATTATCGGTAAAAGATATGCCTGAAGAAATGTTTTATTCTATTCTAGAGGACCATATTTTTTATTCTAATTTAGCAGGGAAAGAGTTAATGCTTGATAATAAAAACATTATGATTACCGACAATGTTTTAACCACGAAAGAATCATTCTCTATAGTAGGAGCAACAACAAGCCCTGGTGCGTTAAAAAAACCTTTACGCGACAGATTTACTCTACAATGTTATTTAAAAGCTTATTCAGTTGAAGATTTAATAAAAATTATAGTATTTAATTCAACAAAAGAAAACATTGCCATTGAAGAAAACGCGATAAAAGAATTAGCGCAACGTGCACGCGGAGTACCAAGAATTGTTATTAATTTTCTAAAATCTTGCCGCGATAGATCAATTTTTAAAAATGAACAAGCTATTACCCTACCAACTGTATTAGAAGAAATGAAATTGCAGTGCATCGAAGAGGATGGCTTAACGCAGCTGGATTTAAAGGTCCTATCTACTTTGGCACAACAGAAAAAAGGAATGGGATTACGCACATTAGCAGGTACATGCAGTCTTGATGTTACGACATTAGAAGAAATGGTATTACCTTTTTTGTCCGCTCGGTCTTATGTCATTACTACAAGTAAGCGTTTCATTACCGACTTAGGGCAACAAAGGTTAAATAAGTATTTATCAAAATAAGGATAAAATGAATAAAAAAGGATTTTTCGCCTTAACAATAGTATTAATTGTCTTTATAATTGGTATTTTATTTTTAATATTTAAAAAATAAAATCATATGGCAACATTACGTATTATACAAGAACAACAACTGTTGTTATCTTGTTCATATCAAGAGCGTGATATTGCAAAAAAAATATCGCATGCTACTTGGGACGCCCAGAGTAAAGTATGGACCTACCCTTATTCGGTAGAACGTCTTGAACTTTGTAAACAATATTTCCCTTCATTACAAATAGAACTCGTTAAAGAACAAACCAAGCAAGAATATACTGCTATTGAGCAAGAATTAATTGTTTTAAAAAATACAGTATCGTGTAATATTGACTTTCCTATTATTAAAACAGAATTACGTAACCATCAAAAATTAGGTATACAATATTTATTATCTTTAAATTGTGCAATGCTTGCCGACCAAATGGGAGCAGGAAAGTCATTACAGGCTCTAACTGTTTCTTTAATACGTAAAGCACGAGGAGAAATACAAAAAACTTTAATTATTTGTCCTGCAACGGCAAAATATGCCGTTTGGGACAGAGAAATTAAAAAGTTTACCGATGAAAAATGTATTGTTGTTGATGGTATAAAGAAAAAAAGAGAAATAGCGTATCACACATTTTTAGAATGTCTTGATTATCATTATTTAATTGTAAATTATGAGAGTTTAATATCGGATATAAATTACTTAAAATCTTTACCAAAACAATCCTTAATCATAGCAGATGAATCAGTGTATATTAAAAATAGAACAGCACAACGTACAAAAGCGGTAAAAAAATTAAATAGTATATATAAAATAGCTATTACTGGTTACCCAATTGCTAATAAAATAATTGATATACACGCACAGTTTGATTGGTTAATACCAGGGTTGTTGGGGTCGTTTTGGTCGTTTCAAGATACCTATATAGATTATCTAGAACTTAAAAAACATCATACACAAGAAACAAAAACAACTGGTAAAAATTGTAAATGTAAAATTTGTGGTAAATGGTCACCACTACAAAAGTATAACTTCGCTTATACTTGTCATTGTTTACAACCAGAATGGGAACAACCTGGGTTTAAAAAAATATTAGGTTATAAAAATCTTGATGTTCTAAAGAAAAAATTAGAGCCGTATTATATACGCAGATTAAAAAAAGATGTATTAAAAGATCTTCCCGAAAAAATATATGAACAGCGAGATATTTCCCTTTCGGGTGAATTGCTTAAGGCCTATAATACAATGAAAGAAGAAATGCGTTTAACCATTACGCAAATGAGCGAAGAAGAAGTAACTGCGAAAGCTAATGGTATTATGGTACAATTAATACGCTTATCCCAATTAACTTGTGGTTTCATCGCAGATAAAAATTTAGATACACCTTATTTTTATAAAGAAAACCCGAAACTTCATATCCTAGACGATATTGTTGATGAAGTCCTAAGTGACGGGAATAAGATAGTAATTTGGACCAGGTTTAGACCATTTATGGCATATTTATATAAACATTATACTGAAGGATATAAGTATGATAACGAATTTAAGCAATATAAGTGTGCTTATTTGTGGGGAAAAATGTCCCCAAAATTAAAAGATGATAATATTGAAATGTTTCAAACTGATCCTAATTGTAAAATCTTTATTGGTACAGTACAAGCTGGAGGCATGAGCGTCACGCTTCATGCTGCTACAGTAGAAGTTTTTACTGATTTAAGCTTTCTCTCTCCTTCTACAATAGAACAAGCTGCCGACAGATTGCACCGATTGGGGCAAAAAAATACTGTTGTTATTATTGACACAATTGCGAGAAAAACAGTTGATGAACATTGGATAGAAATTCTCCATAATAAACAAAAAGTGTCTAATATGATATTTGATGATGATGGTATTGTAAGAATTAATGAAAAAAAAGATTTTCTAAAATTATTAGAGTAGATTTTTATGAAAAAACTATAAAACAAATAGGTGATAATAATGAACGTTTGGGTGGTTAAGATAAGCAATTGTGAAAGTACTGATATTATTGCTATTTGTACTACAAAAGAAATTGCTGAAAGAGAATTATTTAAAGAACGAGACAGATTAATAGATGAATGGAAAAAAGCTAAAATATCCGAGGCAGAGTTTTATAGTAAATTTATAGAGGAAAAAGCAAAAGAAGGTGTTTATTTTGGATTTAAGTTTAATGAAGAAAATAGCTACGATAAAATGATCTCGGCGTTATCTAATAACGATTATGAAAAATGGGATAATTATCCACACGAACAGCCTTTTTTGTATGAAACAACAATACTAGATATTTAGTAAAAAGAAGCTATTGCTTACTTTAGGAAGAACGAACTAGAAATGAATAAAAATAAAATTATTATTTTACTCTTATTTCTCTTTATTGGATGTGCTACTATACCAATAACACCCACGCCCATAACAAAACAAGACGGCTTATATATTGATCATAAATTAGTAAAAAAAGATGCAACAGTAGAAGATTTTTGCAAAGCGAAAGGTAGAAAGGGTTTATTTAGACACAATAAAGAAGTATTAAGCGAGGAGATAAAATGAAACATAAAAAGAAAAAAGAAACAACAGAAGGTAAAGGGGATAATGTTTTAACTTCACAAGGTGAAATAGGGACACCAACGATTGAAATTATTGATCTAACAAGAAGATTATTAGAATTAGAAGAACGTTATGAGAAAGAAAAACAATTAACATCTGAATTATATGAACAAAAAGAAAGACTAGAAATTGAGCTGTATGACCATATGAAAAATGTTGGGATAGAGCAATTTCGGACAGCAGAATTTGGATTAATTTCATGTGCAAACCGATTATGGGGAAAAATAACTAATTTAGAAATAGCTGAAAAATGGTTGAAAGATAATGGATTGTTCCATGAAGTTTTAAAATTAAAACCAGTTGTAGCTCGTGTTAATGAAATTATTAAAAAAAGATTAGAAGAAGGGCAATCTATTCCACCTGGTTTTGATTATACATTAACTAGAACAATTAATCATAGGAGTAAATAATCATAGGGGTAAATAATATATTTAAATCTAAATTTAAAATAGGGTAGACACCTATACAAAGGAGAAAAAATGAAAAAAATAGTTGTATTAGTATTAGCTATGTTATGTATGGTAATAAGTATCGCCATCGCAATGCCTTCATACGAAGATAACTCTAACACAAATGAACAAGGCCAATTACAAGGGCAAATACAAGGACAGATGCAAAATCAGCTTCAAGGACAAGCTCAGGGCCAAGGACAAATTGCTGTAGGTGAAACAGCACAAGATGTATCAATATCTGGAGATGAAACAAAAGTAAAATCGTACGCTGTTTCTTACCCTGCTCTTTCTGGCGGTGAAGGAATATCTCAAGCAAATGCTTACTCTATATTTGGCGGATTAGGGTTATCACAAACCGAAAAATATAAAGTATATATTGTACAGATTCAAGCGATTGAAGCTAGTACAGTTTTAACTGCAGAGCAAAAAGTAGCATATATTAATACTTTAGCTACTAAAATGATGAAAACAAATAAAACACAACGGTGGTTAGGGTTTGGTCCAGAAACATCTGGACGTAATTTATTTAATTTATTTGGTATCTTATCTTGGGATTCAGTGTGGGCTGAAAGTCAAAAACCTTTTCAGTCTAAAAAAGATATTAAGTAGTTTTATATAGGCGTCTACCCTATTTTATATTAATTAAATATTGAAGGAAGGAGGTAAACAATGGTTTTTATGTTATTACGAACTCTTTTTTTAATATTATTAATTATAATATCAATTTATATTATATATAATAAAATTATAAAAAGGTTATTAAAAAAAGAACCTCTTAATAATGCAATCGAAGATATTAAAACAACTTTAGACCTTGCTAAAAAAATACCAGATATAGATTCAAATGAATTAAAAAAAGCAAAACAAAAAATAAAAGATACAATTAAAAATGGAGATGAGCAATGATAAAAAATGAAGAGTTTGGGATACCGATAAAAATCGCATTCATTTGTATTGTAGCAATTATTGGTGTTGTATTAGGGTTTCATACAATAAGTTGGAAAAAGGTAGAAGGTAATGAAGCTATGGTCGAACAGCATTTAACTCAAGGTGTCTTGGAAAACGTAAAATTATCTGGAACACATTGGTATTGCGGTTGGATTTCTGATATGTATATTTATAATATCGGTACACAAAAAATTACTTTTGATACGTTAAAAACTAATAAAGATGCCGAATATGAGCGTATCGAAGTAAATTGTGGAGAAAATGGTGGGCAAAAAGCGTGGGTTGCTTTATCTGTTAATTACCGTATAGGGTGGGACACAGATAAAAATAATGCCCCTATTTTTGCTCCAGTAAAGTTAATTACTTTACATAAAGAAGGCTTAAGAGAAACTTATGAAAGTATGATTTTAAAACGAACTATTGTTGAAGTAGTTAATCATGTAGCCCGTCCAAGACATGCCCTTGAAATTTATTCTGGACAAGGTTTTGTCGATTTTGTAAAATCATTAGAAGAAGAATTAAAAAATTCTGATGTTTTTAAAGAACGAGGCATATTTATTGAAAATACAATAGTGTATAGTGTCCATCTTGACCCAGCATATGAAAGTGAAATCGCTGCTAAAATGTTGGCTATACAAGAAACGTTGAAACTTAAAGAACAAACAAAAGCAAAAGAAGAAGAAGCAAAAAGGATTTACGCAGAATCGCAAGCGAATGTAGAAAAAATAAAACAAGAAGCTGAAGCGGCAAAAATCAAGATGGTAAAACAAGCTGAAGCTGATAAAGAACGTGCTGTATTAGCCGCTGAAGCTGAAAAAGCAAAACGTTTACTCGAAGCTGAAGGTAATAGAGACGCTAATTTAGCTATGGCATCTGGTGTTTTAGCCGTGGGTAAAGCTGAAGCTGAGGTACAGATGTTAAAACGAGAAGCGCTTTATGGCGGGGAAGCTGGTAATCGTAGGGCACAAGTTGAAATTGCTGTTGCGCAAGCAGAAAAATTAAAAGGTTTATTTCATGGTGTGCAAATAGTTCCTGAAAAAACAATTTTAAATATTGGAAGATCAACATTAGCAATATCTGCTGATGATAAGTAAATAAGGATTAAATAGTGCTTAAACTAGCGACATTTAAATGTAGATGGGCAATATCTGGATATATATCATTGCCTCGACAATCTAATTGTGAAAGAAGATTATATCCCGCTAGTCTATAAAATAAACTAAGATGCAGAACCGAGCAATTAGAAGATATCTTAACAAAAAAGTGATCCATAAACGTTTAAAACTATTAAAAACTCTTGAGAAACCTAGTCTTAAAGATTCTAATGGAGAAACATATTATGAAAGGATGAAAAAAGAACCAGGACGGTTAAGAGACAAACATCCCTATGATTGTGGAAAATCAAATTGTTTATGTTGTCATTATGAAAAAGTTTTATCTAAAAAAAGCTTAAAAGAAAAAAGAGACGCTGCTTTTATAAAAACACAACTAGTAGATAATGAGTTTTTAAATAAGCCCTTGACAAAATAAATAATTATGTTATAATATAATCATATTAAAATATGATTATTCTATAAAGGATATAAATGAAAACTACCAAAATCACACCAAAAATAATTCAAATACCTATCCAAATGCCTATCGAACAATATCAATCCTTATTAGATATCCAAATAACAACATTTAAAAAAACGCATAAACGGCCTAGTCTAGCCTTGTTAGTTAGAGAAGCGATAACTTGCTATATTAATAATTACAACAAGTTATAATTTAAACAACGTAAGGGAGGAACAAATGACAGAAGCTAAAAAAGAAAAGAAACAAGATGAAGCACTATCTGTATCACAGACAGGACAAGCTTTACCCCCAATATCTCTACCAAAAGATGAAAAAGCTTTAGCTGAACTTTTAAAACCAGCACCTGGTACTGAAGAAGTTAGTTCTGAAGATGTTATTATGCCCCGTATTAGATTACTACAAGATCAATCAATTGAGGTAAAGGCTAAAGAACAAGAGTCTGGTTTATTAAAAAACAGCATTACGGGTGAAATTTTTACTACATTTGATTTTATTCCCTTGACAATGCATAAGTCGCGTACTATGTTTGATGTTGATAATCGTATGGGCGCGCCTTTATGTCGTTCTAATGATACAAAAATTGGATCAGATGGTAGCAAGTGTGCAGAATGTAGTAATGCACAATGGAAAGAAGGTAAACCACCGGTATGTAATATGATCTTTAATTATTTAGTTATACAACCTAAAGAAATAGGTATAATGTTTTTACCTAATATATTAAGTTTTATGAAAACATCGGCACAGTCTGCATTAAAAATCAACGTATCTGTTGAATGTACTTTACCACGTCAACCTTTCTGGAATAAAGTATGGCGCGTTACACCAAAATTAAAACCTTTTAAGAGAGGGCCTGCATATATCTTAGAGGTACAACAATTACGTGATACCACAGCTGATGAACGTATGTGGGCAGAATTAGTATATCGTAATACGATAGGTAAAAAGATTGATCTTACCGCAGATGATATGCCAACAGATGATTTGAATATAAATGATTTAGAAGGAGCGTAAATAATGGAGAAATTATTAACAAAAAATCCAGCATATTATCGTATTAATTTAAACACGGGGAACTTAATATATTTAAGTCATCACTTTAATGTTGATGATAGTGAATATATTGAAATTACTATCAAAGATATTGTATTAAAGCTTGATGAAGTGATAGGGGGGGTTAATGCCTTACAATTAAAAATGCTATCAGTAGTAAAAGCTATTCCCAGTGTCTCTGAACAAGCTGAGTTTGAAACCTTAAAAACTCAAATTTCTGATTTAACAAAAGAAATTGCATCATTAAAAACATTACCAAACCAATTAAAATAATTTTAATAGAATTGTAGTTATAGTGACTAGGTAAGGGTGTTCAAGGAGTGCAATGATCTAATAATTACTATAAATATATTAGACATTTCTCTGGAGCGGAGCAGAGTGGGGAATCCTGCCAGTTCTATTAAAAGATAAAACTTGACTTTGTAGGTTTTTGTAGTATAATATAGTATAATGTGGTATTGTGTCAAATTAAGCATATAACTAAGCATATAATATATATATAATGGAATACAAAACAACAGATATAAACCTAGCTGCTTTTTTAAAAGCTAAATATAACTTTAAACTAAAAGCTTTAGAGCCTGATCCTATGGAAAAAGATCGGGCTCTTTTTGTTTTTTTAACAGATCAAGATAGTCTTATAGAACAGTTTATCTTTAATTATTATAATGGAGATGAACAATGTTCTATTAATGAATTTGTCAGAGAAGTAGCGGATTTACGCAGTTGTCTTAGAAATTATAAAATGAATAGATAAAAATGGCTATATTATATAAAAATGTTATACAACAGATTAAGCTTTTCAAATTAAAATGTCCTGACAGAACATTCCTTGAAACAGTAATACAAGTATGCAGCTTGTTTTCTGTTACTGATATACAAGAATACTCTCCGTTTGAAAAAAATCTATTTAAATAGATTAGGAAGGTTATTATGGATTCTTATGAAAATCAATTTATTTATGTTGATGGTTATTATGAAAAATCTTCCGGTCATGCTACTCCCTGGAAAAGAATTAAAATCTCTGAAATACCTAATTTAAAGAAAAAAGCAGAAAATTTCAACGTTTTTGTTACAGCACAACAATTCTGTTCACCACAAAGAGTAGAAGAGGAGTTACTTTGGGGGCCTTTATACTTTGATTTAGATGCTTCCGAACAATATCCTATTGAAATAGCAAAAGAAGATGCGCGTAAACTGGTTGATTTTTTTGTGAAAGGCCATGGTATCAACCACGAGTATGTACGTAGTTATTATTCCATTATTGGTGACACACCTGTATTAATTAAGCAAAATAATGGTAAGGTCAGATTAATTAGCATACAACAAGTTGTTGAAGAATTTAAAAGAACAAAAAATCTAAAAGTTTATTCTTTAGATCCTACTACAAAAAAATCTAAATTTTGTAATATATATGATACATTATCACACAAAGAACATGTTATTAATGTTTATCACGAATGTTCAAATTTACCACTTATTATTACTAATGATCATTCTGTATATGTTGTTAATGAGAATTTAGAATTAATAGTTAAAAAGGGTAACGAATTACAACGTAATGATTATTTAGTAACATTTAATTCATTAGATTATGATTTTGGCAATAATAATGCAAAACGCCCTAATTATACTATATCTTATAAGAATAAATCAATAAAAATTAATAATGATATTGCTAAATTTATAGGATTTTTTGTTAGTGAAGGTCATATCTCTACTGATCAACAGAAATATTGTCGATTTTGTGGTAATGTTGGATTGTCTCGTATTGGAATAGGATTTTCATTTCATTGTAAAGAAAAAGAATATATCGAATTTATTATAAAAACAGCAAAACAATATTTTAATTTACAAGCACATTCCCATACCTCTAATAATTGTACACAGATATTATTTCATTCGCGTGAATTAGCTATTTTAATGGAGCAACTATGTGGAAAAGGTGCAATTAATAAACATTTTCCTGATGAATTTTTAAGTTATAGAAAAAATATTCAAATGGCGCTTTTAGAAGGATATTTAGATGGAGATGGACATTATGATAATTATAGAAATAGATATGGTACTACGATATCAAAAATATTAGCAGAACAATTAGTTTGGTTAGGGAAATCATTGGGTTTTTCTTCGACAATCCGTGTTGGTAATTATGACATGACACACAATAGACATTCTCATCTTTCTTATCGTATTAGTTTTAAAAAACAAAAATTTACAAAATTTGCACCAGCACCAAGAGATTTATTATTACCAGTTAAACCACTAGGCAATGTTTATAGACAATGTTGTCCAATATTTCAACAAAAAAATAAACGTGTATTTCGCACATTTTTTCTTCAAAAAAATAGATTAAATAAGCAACAAATATATAAAATTATTCGACTTTTAGATCGTTATAAAACAAAAGAATTTGATATATTAAGTAAATCTATTATTACGTCCTATAAACAATTCTTTCAAAATAATCTTTCTGTATTACCAATTACAAAAATAATTAAAACAAAAAAGAAAGAAATGGTATATGATTTATCGGTTGATCAAAATGAGAATTTTTTTGGTGGTTCATACCCAATTTTATTACACAATTCTGGGTCCAAAGGATTCCATGTCTTTGTGCATCCAAATGTCTTAAATGTGCATCCAGACGCAAAATTACATCATATTTTCAAGTCTATAGCACTGTATTTAGAGCAGCTTTTAGAACTTAAGACGCTAGATACAGCTTCTATTTATTCAAAACGTCGTATGATGCGGCTACCAGACTCTTTACATCAAAAATCTAAGCTTTTTAAGATAGAATTGCAACATAATGAATTAAATAAGACTATTGAAGAAATACGTGATCTTGCTAAACAGCCAAGAGGTAGCTTATGGCCTGAGGAAGAATTTGGTAATATCTTACCTGTAGATGATGCGGCCATATTTTATAAGCATTTTGTTGACCTCTATAAGCAGCAAGAAATGATTGAGAAACTTAAGCCTCAAGTTTTGATACGTAAAACAGGTGAAACTGCTACTTGTGTTAAAGATTTACTTGAAAAGCATATACGTAAAAATGGAACCCGTAATTTAGCTACTATGAATTTAGCTACATATTTCAAGGATCAAGGGTTTAATGAAAAAGAGACAATTGATGTTTTACTTCCTTGGGCGTTACGCACACCAAAAGAATTCACTTCTACAAAAGATGCATCTAAATTGAAAGCATCTACAATTTCATGTATAAAGTCTGTTTTTGGAAGTGATTATCATTTTGTTTGCAGTGTTATGCGTTCTCTTGGAGAAATTGCATGTGATTTTGAACATTGTGAAATTGCCAATGAAGAAGATCAAAAACCAGAGAAAGAGATTATATTACATTTATCTGAAGCCTCTAATGCATGTTATATAAGAAAGAAAATAAAATCCAAAGTGCTAGTGGCAGGTAAAGATACTTCTCCATATTTAGTACCAAGACGTATTAAAATGGTCTGTGTTCCAGATTTAAAGCAGGAAGATAGTAAATGTAAAGAATGTAAGATGGCAAAACACGGTGGTAATTTTGAATTTGAACTAAATGAACATGATGCTTTATTATTAGAGTGTATCCAATGTTCTACAACACAACAAATTAATGTTTTAAGACGTTTAACTGAAACAACTAAATGCAATAAACCAAAGCTTTCGATCCTTGATACAGGCAATGTTGAGGAATTAGAGATTACTCCAGAAATAGATAAGCAGGTTAATATGGCTGCGGAAGGTAGTGAAGAATATGTTACGCGTAAAGCATATTATATTGGACATAACATGCCTTTAAATCAAGAAGTTGAAATATCATGTTATACATATGCTGACCCTAAAACGCAACATGCGGTTCATTTATTTAGTGATTTTTCTTCTGCGGAAACATCTTTGAATAGTTTTAAAATGGATCCACATAAAGTAAAGGAATTGTCTATTTTCAAACCAAAAAACAATCAAACCATTGATCAGAAAATTCTAGAGATTCATAAAGATCTTGAGTTAAATGTACATCATATTTGGCAACGTGCACCATTGTTTATTGCTTTTGATCTTGTGTATCACTCAGTTTTAAACTTTTATTTTCAAGGAGATATTTTACGTAAAGGGTGGTCAGAGTTACTTGTAATTGGTGATTCTGGACAAGCAAAAACGGCTGCGGCACAAAAAATATCCCAGCATTATGGATTTGGATATCGTATTTCTGGTGAGGGTGCGCGCAGAACAGGTTTGGCGTATACTTGGCATCAAACTGCTAATCGTTGGTCTGTTTCTTTCGGTGTGATACCAAGAAATGATAAGCGTATTGTTTTTATAGATGAGGCCGGTGGTATTGATGATGAAGAATTATCTAAATTGACAGATATGCGTTCTGAAGGTATAGCTGATGCAAGAGGTGGCCCGATACCAGCACGTACACATGCTCGTACACGTTTAATTTGGATGACTAATACAAAAACAGGGGCGCCGTTAAATGAATACCCTTACCCAGTTACAGCTATACAACAAGTTTTTAGACGTACAGAAGATATAAGAAGGTTCGATTTAGCAATAGCCGTACGTTCTGGTGATGTATCTGATGCTATGATACACCAATTAATTTCACAACGTGATAAAGTGGAGCACATATACACATCTTATTTATGCAGAAATCTGATTTTATGGGCATGGACGCGTAAAGTTGATCAAATTATTATTAAACCAGATGCGGAGCAAGCTATCCTTGAAACTGCAATGCATATGTCTCAGAAATATTCTTCTTTAATACCTCTTGTTGAGCCATCAGATCAGCGTAATAAGATAGCACGTTTAAGTGTGGCGATAGCGGCAAGGCTTTTTTCGACTGACGAACAAGGCGAACATATTATTGTTTTATCTGAACATGTACATTTTGTACGTGATTTTTTACAAGAACAGTATGATGGTCGTGCATTAGATTATTATAATTATAGTCAATTAAATAAAAGGGAGTTTATAGAGTCTGAATTTGAAACGATTAAGAATGAATTTATGCACTTACCAGAGTATAAGTTATTAGCAAGTGCTTTAGTAAAAATGCCTTTTTTCAGAAAAACCATCTTGGAAGAATTAGTAGGATATGATAAAGATGATATGCGGAGAACGATTAAGATTTTACATGTGCATAATCTTATGAAAGCTACTTCACATGGATTTAAACTAACTGCAGCAGGTATTAATTTTTTAAAACGTTTATTAACAACACAAGAACTAGTTAATGCTGGGACTGTGGTAACTATTGAAAATGTACCAATCATAAAAGATACCCAAGAATATATGAATACGGATGATATTTTTGCTGAAGGTAACTAAATACTATGAGTGTAAATAAGAAACAATATATTTGTAATATAATTCATCATGATATTTTAACAGCTGTAGCAATGTTAAATTCTATGGGCAGACAAAAGCATGCTTTTAAACAGCTGATGATATTGTTAGATTATCTTATTTTAAAAAAGAAAATTACTTTAGACATGGTTAAAACTGATCTTAGTATGTCACGAAACACATTTTATCATTATTTCAAAGTATTGAAAAAATTAAGAGTTTGTGTTAAAACATTTAATTATACACATAATCAAAGGGTATTTACTTTTAGAAGGTCAGCCTATTTAGAGTTATTTTTATTTTTTGTTTTTAGTGATTGTCGTTGTCCTAAAGTATACAATAAGATTGCTGGAAGAAAGATTATGTTAAAAGTGAATGAAAAATTGAATAGTTATAGTAATTTAAAAAAAGAGATAAAGACCTTTAGTAAATCATCGCAAGAGACAGTAAATGTTGCTATTAATCAACAACCTTTAGGGGACACTTTAACCACAGAACAATCTAATATTGATAAAATATAAATAAATCAAGAAATAAATAAATATTCCCATGCATCCACTCGGAAATGTACTTAAGATATTATATAACAACATATTACAACATAATTTAGACATCATCTGTGCATAAACCTGTGTATAAGTTGGTTAATATATTAATACATAACAAGTTAATCACACAGACTCTTCAATATACTAACCATAGTATATTGTACGGCCACAATATAATCTTCATGGCTACTTTTTTTCGTGGGAAATTTATAAATTATCTCTTATGATAAAAAAAATTGTAGAAAAAAAATCCGTGGTAAAGGTAGCGTGGAATACTAATCTTGTTCAGAACTATTTTGAAGATATATTTAGATTAACCTATTATGTATTAATGTATTAACCAACTTATACACAGGTTTATGCACAGGGTTTTTGAGCAAATTATGCCAAATGTTTACAATTATAAACATTTTCATGAAAAAAATATGCGAGAATTGCGGTTCGAAACTTGAATCTAGAGATCAGAATTTCTGTACAATATGCGGAATTCAGCAGGATTTGACTAAACAATTATGTATTATATGTAAAAGACAGATTGATCAAAATTGGCAGTTCTGTGCTAATTGTGGCGTAAATTTGAAGCAAATTAATGTGGTTGAGAGATAATATTTAGGGAATAAAATGAGCAGGAATTATCATATTGTTCCATACGGCGATAAATGGGCAGTAAGAAAAGAAGGGAATACGAAAGTTTCAGTGGTTTATGACACTAAAAAAGCTGCAGTGAGCAATGCTCGGCATAGTGCATCTTCTACTAGTTCTGAGGTAGTCATTCACCGCAAAGATGGTAAAATAAGGGGCAAAGATTCTGATGATGCAGATTTCTACTTTTTTCGTAGATATAGAAATTATTTTTAAGTTATAGGGTTAAGATATTACGTGTTAAAAAATAACGAAAATAGGAGGTTGATATGCGATATATGTTTTTTACATCTGAACATTGTTCACCATGTAAAGTATTAAAACCAAAGATATATAAACATCCCGAAATAGCTGTGATTGATGTAGAAAAACAAAATGAAAAAGCTGTACAATATGGTATTATGAGTATCCCTACATTAATTGCATTAAATAATGATGATACTGTAGAATATCAAGTATCAGGAGCACAAATCAATAAATGGTTAATAGAGAATTTTAAAGAGTAGAAAAAATGCTTAAATTTAATTTGCATGATCAAGTTAAATTACCTAATGCGATACACAAAGAATTAACTGGTATGATAACATCTATTTGGATAACAGAAAAAGCAATCAAGTATGAGGTGCGTTATTTTTGGGAAGGTAAACCACAAGAAGGAGTTTATTTTTATGAATGGGAGATAAAGAAAAATGAAAATTAATCAATACTGTGAAGTATGCCATAAAATAGCTGTTAGTAAGGGGTTTTGGGATGGGGAAAGAAATCAAGGTGAATTAATTGCTTTGATGCACTCAGAATTGTCGGAAGCTTTAGAGGCGTTGCGTTCAAATGATGAAACTAAAAATAATATTGCTGAGGAATTAGCGGATACTTGTATACGTATTTTTGATTATTGTGGTGCGTTTGGACTTGATCTTGAAAATGCTATTAATAATAAAATAGAAACCAATAAACAACGCACTAGATTACATGGGAAAAAATTTTAATGGATATTATAACAAAAGAACGTAGGAGTAAATTTATTATTGCTGCAAAAAATAATATAAAAGATATTATCTGCCCTTCGAGATTTAATATTTTATGTTGGGGACATCAATGTTTATTTAATCCTTGTTGTAGTTATTGTTATTTACATTATACTGCGCGCTTTATTGATGCACCCATTGTTTATAAATCAAATAAAATATTAGATGAGGTGCAACAATGGTTAAAAAATACTTCTTTACCTCATATACTCAATACAGGTGAGTTAGCTGATAGTTTTATGTTGCAAAATAATCAGATTCTTGCTAACCTAATGGATATGTTTGAGGCACAAACTAAACATAAATTATTATTTGTAACAAAAAATAATATCATACCAGCAGAAATAGAAAATAACATTTACACAAAAAAATATGTACAAACAATTTTTTCTTTTTCAGTGAACAGCGCTGAATTTTCTTCAAAATATGAAAAAGGAGTGCCCAATCCGTTTGAAAGATTAGCGACCGCGTATCGTATTAAAAAACAAGGTCAACGTGTACGTATCCGTATTGACCCAATTGTTGAAATAAAAGATTATAAAACAGAGTATAAAAATCTAATTGATGTTCTTAATAGTTTTTTACAACCAGAAAGGGTTACTTTGGGGTCATTATGGTTATTCCAAACCTTACCTCAAGTGGATTGTGATGAAGATGTTGCAAAATATGTGATTGATAATAATGATAGAGACAAAAAATTACGTATACCTTTTGAGAAGCGTATTGAAATATATCAATGGTTTATTAAAAATTTACAAATTAGTGAAATTGGATTATGCAAAGAAACGATACAATGCCATCGTGCTTTAAAATTTAGGAAAGATATGAAATGTAATTGTAATATATAGGTGAAAATATGATTTTTAAATCTTATATGAACTTAAGCAAATCTTATACAAGTTTTATGAAAAATAAGCCTGTTGTTTTAAATAAAAAAAAGATAGGAAAGATCATTAGCGCTTTTGTTGAGGATGGTGGGATTATTCTTACTATTAAGGTATCTTCTAAATATGATAAAATTATTAATCCTTTAATTCTAGGGGGTAAAAAAAATGCCGCAAGTATTGAATGGACCGAAAGAGTTGAATAATTTACTCGAAACAGTATATAGTAGTTGTATGAAAGATAAAAAGAATGCTACTATATGTTCAAAAGTAGCATGGGCAGCAGCTAAAAATGCTGGATGGTATAAAAATAAACAAGATAAATGGACTAAAAAAAGTGATGCAGAAATAAAAAGAGATGAATTAATTAAAAAAGGTGGTATTAAAACAAAAATTAAAGATATTGAGGTGAAGCATGTTGATTGAAGATAAAATAAAGGCAATACTTAAAGAACAGTTAGATGTTGATGTTACAGATATTTCCTCCACCATAGCAGAAGATTTACACGCAGATAGTTTAGATAAGATAGAATTAATCATGAGTATTGAAGATGCATTTGATATTTCTATTAGCGATGTTGATGCGGAAAAAATTATTACAGTAAATGATTTAATTAGTTATGTTAAAACTAAAATTCATGAAAGGGGTGAGAAATGAAAATAAAAAAAGGCTTATCAATTTCTACAATTGATTTTTGGTATGATTTAACTGATGGTGGTTATTTAGATCCCAAAGAAATATGTACCGATAAAAAAGATGCAGAAAAAGTTTTAGAAGCTATTAAAGTTATACAAGATTTTCAAAGATCGTGTGAAGAGCAAATTGAAGATTTTTTACAATAAAAAGGAGAAAAATGAAAATACAACCTATGGGGGACCGTATTTTAATTAAAGTAATTAAGATTGAGGAACATAAAGGTATTATTATGCCACAAAACGTTATCATTTCAGGTAATGCAGCTATTGGTGAAATAGTAGGATTAGGGCAAGGATACCTTTCTGATAAAAAAGATGAAATAACACAAAAAAGTTTATGGGACCCGTTAGAATCAAAAGTAAATGAAAGAATTATATTCAATAGCAGAGCTGGATTAGCGTTAAGTAAGAATTATCGTTTAATACACGAGAATGAGATTATCGCTAAGATTAATGATCAGGGCATTGATATAGGTGATGAATTATTATCTGGGGATGAATAAAGATAATAATATACAACGGAGAAGTGACAACTATGAAAATGTATTGTTTAAAATGTAATAAGAAATTTAATTCAGCACATAGGTGTTTTAATAGACTGTGCCCTAGATGTAAACAAGATAATAAACATATTTTTGTAGGCAATAGTGCATGTCTTCCTAATAATAGATCGAGTAAACGTTCTTCAGTATCATCATAATCTATATGGTATAAAATGAAATTAACCGAACAAGATAAACAAGATGCATGCGAATATATCATGGATGAGGCTTGTAAAGCCTGTTATGGTCTTGATTATAAAGAGAAAGGCATACATTTTCGTTTAGACCAAACACCATTTACAGTAAGGGAGTCGATCGATTTATTTATTGAATGGTTAAAAATACGAGCACAAGAACAAAAAGGGGAGGTAAAAAAATGAGTATGAGAATTATTAAAATTATTTTAAATAAAAAATTTGAATCATGGAAAGAAAGTATTAAAAATGATAAGGTGCGTTCTTTAGTTGAAAAAAATACGATTATTACAGGCGGGTGCATTGCGTCATTACTTCTAAAAGAAGAGATTAAAGATTTTGATTTTTATTTTAAAGATTATGAAACATGTTTGGCAGTTGCTAATTATTATACTAATGAGTTCATATCTACACATACACATTTAAAAATTATACCAAGTGTTGACACCAATGCAAAAGACTTGGAGGGAAACCCCAGAGTACGTATTCGTATACAATCTGCTGGAGTAGTTGGCGAAAATACCAATGATAAGCAATATCAATATTTTGAGGGGAGAATGACACAGAGCGAACTGGATTCTTCATTAATGCCAGCAGGGGAAGAATATATTGACGAAGCGATGCCCCCATCAATGCGAGAACAAGTTCAACAAACCATGTCCGATGGTGATGAGGTTGACGCTGGACAAATTGGCAGTTTACATGGGGCAAGTTCTGAAAAAGGTAAATTTAGACCAGTATTTTTAACAGATAATGCAATTACATTAAGTGATAAAATACAGCTTATTATTAGATTTTATGGGCAGGCTGAAGATATACATAAAAATTATGATTTTGTACATTGTACAAACTATTGGGATTCAGAAACAAAAAAATTAGTTTTAAAACCTGAAGCATTAGAATCTTTACTATTAAAACGTTTATATTATATTGGCTCTAAATATCCTTTATGTTCTTTTATTAGAACAAGAAAATTTATTCAACGTGGTTGGTATATTGATGCTGGGCAAATGGTAAAAATTTGTTTTCAAATTAGTAAATTAAATTTAGAAGATTTATATGTATTAGAGGATCAACTTACGGGTGTAGACCAAGCATATTTTACACAAATGATAACATATATGCGCGCAGAACAAGTTAAGGACTCTAATTGGGTTGTAGATTTACCATATTTAGTAAGTATTATAGATAAAATATTTTAATCATATTGGATAAGTTATGAAGAAATTTATTTTTGCTATTGACCCTGGAAATGAAAAAAGTGCGTTTTTAATTTGGGATCATAAACAGCAAAATATAAAAAATAAAGATATTATTAATAACCAAGAGTTGTTAGAGTTGTTAGAGTTGTTACCAGAAAAAGAAGAATATTATTTAATAATTGAAATGGTGGCGTGTTATGGCATGCCTGTGGGAAAAGAAATATTTGATACTGTTTTATGGATAGGACAATTTAAACAATCTTGGGGCAAACAACAAGTTGTTCTTGTTTATAGGAAAGATATTAAAATACATCATTGTAATTCAATGAAGGCGAAGGATAGCAATATACGACAAGCACTTATTGATCGTTTTGGTGACCCTGGTGTTAAAAAAATGCCAGGATTATTGTATGGTGTTTCAAAGGACATTTGGAGTGCTTTAGCGATTGCTGTTTATTATAGTGATTTAATTAATAAAATTGAGTGAAAATATGAGATGAGTTGTGAAATTTTATTTAAAAATTTAAATGAAGAATATTATTTTTTTAGAAGATTGTATTAATACATTATATAATAAAGAAATTAAATATGATTATATATTTTGTGTCCCACCAGATTTTGACGAACTAAAATTACATCCCATTAAAGACGCGTTAAAATACACTGCTTTTTTAAAGAAAATATTTATGGGGTTTAGTCCTAGATGCAATATTGTTACTATCGCGATTACAGATCGTAAATATCAATCAGCTATTATCACAAAACATGAGTTAATTATTAAATTAATGCAAGAGTTAGGATATACATATATATCACAAAAGATATGGTGTAAATCTATAAAAATAAATTTATATCGTTTAAATTATAGTTTTATTATGAGTTTTGCGAAGAAACCTTATAAACAACAACATGATAAAGAATATGAAATTGATGTTTGGAATCATCCTATATACTCATATTTAGGGTACAACTATGCTATTGCGTTAGAAGTTGTGAAACATTGTGTAATTAATTTTACTCAAGAATCAGCCATTGTTTATGATCCTTTTATGGGATCAGCAACAACTGCAATTGCGTGTCTGGAAACTAATCGTTTTTATTTAGGTAGTGAAATTAATCAAGATTTTTATAATATTGGGCAAGATCGAATTAACTTATATAATAACCATAAAGAAAACATGAAACAACAATTAATGTTCCCTTTTTATAAAATATTAAAATAAGAGAATAAAATGACAAATAAAGAAATTTATAAATGTTATATTTGTGATTGTGAAATCGAAAAAGAAATGATGGTTACTGCTAATGATCAGATTGTTCTAGGGGTTTATGCTATTGTAGTGCGTAATATGCAATTAGCAATATGTTCAGTATGTTTCGCACAATGGAATAAAATTTTAGAACTTTTAGTATCTCGTTTTAAAGAACAAAAACATATTGATGAAGAAATATGTAAAAAAATCTTAGAGTATAAAGATGAATAAAGTAACATCATTTGAAATTAAAACATCATTAATATCATATTTTAGGTTTCAAAGGCAATGGTTATGTGCTGAAGAAGTACAATTTGCTGGTGGATTAGCAGATATTTTAAGCGATACTGGTGAAGATATTATAGAAGTAGAGGTAAAACTTACTAAAAATGATCTATACCGGGGCGAGAAAAAAAAGGAAAAACATATTACTGGTATTAAAAGCAATCGTTTTTATATTTGTGCCCCTTCATATTTAATTAATGATGTATTAAAATGGGTTGAAGAAACAAATAAAAATTATGGTGTGATAGAGTATCAATCATATTTGAATCTTGTTATTAGACGTTCGGCAAAACCATTTAATCGACCATATGATTTAACAATTAGAAAAAAAATTGAGATGAGGTTAAGTTCCATGCTTTACACATATATGAATAAAATATGTCACGATTTACAATTAAACAGAGATGGATGTAAAAATCAATTAGAGTATAAAGATGCCCCCTAAAAAAACACCATTACAATTATTTGATAAAAGATATGCTATTTTAAAAAAACAATTTGAGACTGGGAAGTTGCGCGCTGAATTTATTTTAAAAAAACGGCAAGAACGATGTGAGCATAAGTTTTCTTTTATAATGGGCACTGGTAATAATGATAGTTATTATAGATGTAATCAATGTGGAATAGAGAAATAAATATGAAGAATAAACCTGAGTATATTAATAATAAATTAAACTCGATATTATTTAAACAGTACCATGAGCAATATCAAAGAGTTTTTAATCAAGCTGAATGTGATATTGAACCTGAGTTTTTAGGTTTTATAACGACATATTATTATTTATCCTACTTAATACCAAAACATTTTACTATTATTGATTTTGGTTGTGCGTATGCACCACAAGCGTATTACTTTATTAACCATAAAAAATATATTGGTGTAGATTGTAGTGTAATAACGAGATTTATTTTTCCTAATACCGAGCATAGAATAAATACTATAGATATGGAATTAAAAAATTGGAAAAATAAAAACACAGAACAAATTTTTGCTATTTGTAGTTATGTTCCTACAGACACGTTCATGTTGCGTAAAATATTTTCTAATCTTTTTGTATATTATCCTTCCACTAATTCATCTAATAAAATTCCGTAGAAAAAAATATCTTGACAATTTTATAAATTATGTTATAATATGTTTTAATAGTAGACAAGAGTTTTGTCTGATTACGTCAAAAGAACGTAAATAGTACCCTTTCACTCCCGTAAGAAAAAAAACTCTTCAGATGTTCTCTTGTTTACTGCTTAATAAAAATATTAGGAGATAAAAATGGAAAAAATAATGATTAAAGATTTATTAAAGGGATATAATATTAATCATGCCGGAATTCAAAATGTTGGCATTATGACTGTTGTTCCTTTAGTCTCTAATCAAGAATATACCCCTATTACTTCTTTTATTAATATTCGTCTTGATCAAGATTTAGAATATAACAAATTACAATTTAAAAATGATTCTGATGATATTGGTATTTTATTGCAAGGATATACTATTATATCAGATCAAAAGGCCCAAGATCGTACGGTACCTTACCCTAGATTAATTAAAGGTAGAAGTAAAGTAATTGTACCGGCTAACTGTGTCGAACCACATCAGGGTGGTTCTTTGCAGACATCAAAAATAAACCCAGAAAATTTTAAAATATTACCACCTTCATTACGTGCACTTGCTATGCAAAAATCAAGCTTTAGTTCGGGTGAAACTGGTGCATTATGGGAATCATTATCTACATGGTCGAAAGATCTTGATTTACGTAATAATGGATTGGTTTCTTTTTATGAAAAATTTGTGCAACAATTAGATGAGTTTGTTGCTTCTTTTGAACCAGTAGAAAAGCAATTGGGAGCAATTACAATTTTAAATGATGAAGTTATCGCTATTGACATTGCACCAAAATATGCTTCATGGTTACAAATTTTTAGACCATTAATTAGAGATAGCTATGGTGCCGAAGCTTGCCGTTTAATTCAAAACAAACAAATTAAAAGTTTAATTGATATTATAGATACTACTAATATAAATAGTGCAGAATCATTAGAGAAAAATTTTACTAGTAATACAGCAATATTTTTTGACCGTATTAAAAATATTATAAAACAGAACATAGAGTTAGAAAGTACTTATAGTATGTTGCAAGAATTAAATGATTTAAATTTAGTTCAATTTGAATCAAAACAATTTTTAGGTTGTGGTGTATATCATGGCGATCATATAGTGTATTTATCTTTAGTAAGTAAAGAAATTATGAAAAAAAAGGAAAAAATTGCTGATTTAAACACTGTGCATAATTACGCTAATAATGCGTTTCGTATTTAAAACTAGAGGATTCAATGCAAAATTTAACAAAATATTTTCAAAAAGCAAAATTAAATTTGACTGTTACCGATAAACCAATTGCTATGAACAAGTTTATTAGAACTGAGAATAGCGATAAAATATTTCAAATGACTATTGACTCAGGTAAGAGCGAACGTTTTAGGATATTTCCTGGTGTTGGGACAGATGTGCGCGTTTTAGATTATGATAACCATAAGCGCCAGGTTTTATTGTTTGTTAAAGAACCTAAGCGTACATTTAGTACAACCCAGTATGATATAAAACAAGGTAAAAACATTACTACTGTACATGAAACACCAGACTATATCAGAAGATATTTGATGGGAATGGATGAGACACACTTATTTATTGCTGAACTACCTAATAGACAAGGTAAAGTTAATGATATTGTAGATGCACATCGTATCTTGCAACCCTATGAAGTAAAAGATAAGAAAAAAAGATTAAAAACTAAGATTAAAAGACAAGGTGAATGGTTTTTTATTAAAGCTACCCCTAAAGAATTAGAAATGATATCTGCAGCAATGAGTGCACCACTATATAAAGCAAGAACAAGTTTTACTTTACCTACTTTAGGTAAACCTCATATTGCTGAAGAAGCAATAATAGTATCAGAAATGATTTTTATTAAGGGAAAAATAAAACATGCTGACCATAAAACGCAACATTTTTTTGATTGGCATAGAGTATATAGAAATACTGAAATAGAAAACAGAGATAGAAGTGCTATTCAAGGGTGGGTAGATTAATGAAATTTAAAACTAAAAAAAGTGAGTTAGTGAAAGCATTACAAATAGTTGAAAATGCTGTTGCGATAAAAGCAACAATGCCGGTATTAATGCAAGTATTGCTTAATCTAAATGGGAACACACTACAATTAAGTACGACTAATTTGAACCTTAGTATTACAACAAATATTGTAGTTGCGGTACAAGAAGAAGGGGCATTAACATTACCATTTAAAAGATTTAAAGATGTTGTCAGTGCGTTATCTAATGAAGAGATAGAAATAACAACCGATCAACATAATTCAATTATTATTAATAATAATAATTGTAAATTAAAAATTAAATCATTATCTGCAGATGATTTTCCTAAATTACCTGATATTAAAACAGAAAATACATTTAAAATTAAGTATTCTTTATTATCAGAAATGGTAATGCGTACAGCTTTTGCTGCGTCTTTAGACGAGGCTAGAGCTATATTTACGGGCATTTTACTTGAAGTAGAGCAAGATAATATTATTTTAGCAGCGACTGATAGTAAAAGAATTGCGGTTAGTAAGAATAAATTATCTACTTCTATTAATACACATTTAAAAGCTATTGTTCCAGCAAAAACTTTTAAAGAAATCGTTACCATGTTACAAGGTGAAGGTGATTTATTAATTACTATGGAAGAAAGGATGATTGGAGTTATTTTTGGCCCTACTAAAATTACTTCCCGTGTAATTAATGGTGAATATCCAGACTACTCTAAAGTTATTCCCTCTTCTAATGAAAATAAACTAACAGTATCACGAAAAAACTTATTAGAAGCACTAAAAAGATCGGCATTGTTTATGACAGAAGAGTATCAAAGCACTAAATTTGACTTTACACAAAATAAATTAACTATTTCAAAAATAACTCCTGATGTAGGGGAGTTTCAGGAAGAAATAAATATTACTTATGCTGGTGGAGACATTGTTATTGGCTTTTATCCTAATTATTTAATAGATGCATTAAGTAATTTAACCGAGGAAGTTATTGAATGTGAACTTACCGCGGCAGATCGACCTGCAGTTATAAAAGTAGCTGATTATACGTATATTGTATTACCGATGAGATTACATTAATTATATGGAGATGATAATGAAAAAAAATATTTCTACAAAACGAAAACCTCGTACAATTTTATCGAAAAAGGTCCCTTCATCTACTTCCATAGAATATAAAACTGAATCTCTTATTGCATTAATTAATTGTTGTAGTACAAATATTAGTAAACAAACTTTTTATAATAAAGAAGATACACAGCGTTTAACATTATTAAATATTCATAGTGCCGCATTTGAAACGAGTAGGATGTTTTATGCTTTAATGTTGCTCCCTGATTTTGTAACTGATGTAAATAAAAAGATTATAGTAGCTAATTTGCTAGAAGGAATCAATGTTTCTGTTGGACAAAAACATTGGGAAGATGCATTAATTTTGCAAAGTTTTTCCAATATGCAACCTAACCGTATTTTCGATATTTTGAATTATATAGTAGACCTTAAATTAAATAATGCACGCACGAGAAATTTGATATATAAATTTTTAGATAATAATAGAAATACGTTATCTTTATGGGCTTTAAAATATAAAAAATCTTTTAAAAGAGTTATACGTCATGCACATATTAATCCGCGCTTACATGATGCCATTAATTTTTTAATGAAACATAAGTATACATCTGATGATATTTTATTACATAATTATAAATTAGCCCAGAAAGGTGACGTAGAAGCGATTTATAAATTACCTTTAACGGTAGCACGCGGTTTTGCCGCTAAATATGAAATAGAAGAAGCTGCTTTTTTAAAGAAATTTAATGAATGTGGCAAAATAACACAAAAAGAACAACGTCAACAAGCAAGAGAATTACACGAAAAAGGGGTATCAGTAAAAGTTGACCTTAAAAAACTTGATTTGTTTGATCTTTTTGTATATCTAGGGATGTTAAATGAAAATAATGCTTTACCTATTACTGTAAAAGATGATATTAATAATGCGGCAAGAATTGCTGCTAAAAATGTACCTTATAGGTTTGATGATGCAGCTGTGGTATTAGATACATCTCTTTCTATGTCTGGTGCAAAAGAAACAAAAAATCATCCTCTCTATCGTTGTTTAGCTATTGCAGCAGTGATTAAAGAATTAAGTGATACCTTTACCGAATATCGTATGCACAATGTTAATTCTTTAATACCTAAATTAAGTTCGCAAAGTAATTATAGCACTCCTTTATTAAAAGCTTTAAAGAAACATCACCATTACATTTTTATTCTTGGTGATGGATATGAAAATGCTCCTTATGAAGGTGCTTCTAATTTAATTCTAACATTATATAAACAATTTATTGATAAAGATAACAAAGCTATTATTACACACTTTAATCCTGTTTTTGCTGCTGAATCAAAAGATGTGCGTAATCTTTTTATTAATAAAAAATATAATGCTATAGGTATACGCAATGACAAAAGTTTATCTTCAGCATTATTTTTGTCTATGAGTAAACAAAATCCATTACAGGCGCTTACCGCTTATTTCACAGTATTATTACGTTTGCAAAATAAAATAGCACAAGCATTACAACCAAAAGAAGCACAGCTTAAATTGGAGTAAGTATGTTAGTACAATCTTCTCATTTTAAGATTTATCTTGCAGGTTATATTAATAATAATAAATTAAAAGAATGTGCAGAATGGCGTGATAAGATTAGAACACATTATGAGAATTGGAAGGGGAAAGAACGATACCCCATAGATTGGCTAGATCCATTAAATGGTGAATTTGGATATATTACTAAAGAAGGATTACAATGTGCCTTACCTGGTAAGGCGTTAGTAGACCGTGATTATAATAGTGTAAAAATAGCAGATCTTATCATCGCAAATATGGATACTTTTGGTGCACAGAGACCTTTAACAGGGACGATATTCGAATTAGCTTGGGCATGGTTAATGCATAAACCAGTTATTGTTATTACTAATGACGATAATTATAAATTTCACCCCTTTATAACTGATACTGCATCCATCGTTGTTCCTTCTGTGAAAGAGTTGTTAGAAAATAAGTATATTAATTACTTCTTTAAAGGAAAAGTAAGTGCGGAAAGTCAACATCTATAATGTGCTGTTATTTTATTATTTATTAGAATAAAGGAGAATACATGAAAACATCGTTTGCAGAATTTGAGAAGTTACTTGATAAGATGATTATTGAAGAGCGTGCAGTTAAAGAAACAAAAGGTAAGGACTATACCGTTGGTGATGATCGTCTTAATAATTTTAGATCAATTGCTGATGAAATGACAGCTGCAGGGTTTCCAATAACAATGAAGCAAGTATTTTGGGTATACTTTAAAAAACACATTGATGCTATTAGAAAATATTGTGCGACAAATCAATCTGTTAGTGAGCCAATTGAAGGGCGTATTTTAGATGCGAGAGTTTATTTAAGTCTATTACGTGCGATGGTTGAAGAGGATAAACAGCATGGCGTCTGAAACATTAACAATACCAGAAGATTATTTTAAGGAAGTTATTTTAGTTATTAGAAATGGTTTAAAACATACTAAAGGAATTAGTAATGTTAGTAGAAATCAGTTAAAACTTTGGTGTAATGAAGAAGAAGATTATTTAAAAAAATTAATTGAACCATAAAAATGGAGGATGAAGATGGTGTTAATTGAAGCTTTAAAAGAACAGAAATATATTTTACGCAAAATGGAAGATTTAAGAAAAAAAATTACACTCCATTGTGCTGATTTAGATTGTATGCAGCCAACATATGGAACTGCTGAAAATCAGCGTAAAGAAATTGCTGGATGGATACAGGCACATAATGATTTAGCGTTTCAATTAACTAAATTAAAAAAATCCATATTAAGAACTAATCTTGAAACTAGAGTTACAATTAAAATTGGTGAACAAAATATCGAGCATTCTATCTCTGAATGGGTTATTAGGAAAAGAGAAGTTATTGATTTCCAATTATTAGCGTATAATGCATTAAATGATCGGGGGTTATCGCAACAAAGTTTAAGGACAATAGGAGGTGCTGACGAAGCAAATAAAATGCGTATAGCTCGTGTTCGTTTTTATTTTGATGCTAGTAATAGAGATGAACAAATCGAACTTTTAAAAAAAGAAAAAGAAGATATTGATAAGACTTTAGAAATTGTTAATGCAACAACTATGTTAATGGAGTAAATATTGTTCTTTGAAATTTGGCTCATGTTAAGAGATAAAAACTGGAAATAATTGAACGTCACTGATACGATATTCAGAATTATCGCGAGATAATATATCATTTGATTAGTCACCGACTAATTGGATAATGTTTAATATCATATAGCTAGGGGATAATATCTCCAGACCTAAGACTCAGGATAGTAAGATTTAAGATTAACTCTATCAAGGTTGACGAGTCAAGTTAATAAGATTAATGCCAATCGGTTATCGCTTTTTTACTGAGACGGTGAAAAAGATGTTGCCCTTTGTGAGTTGGCAAATGTCTTTACAAAGTTAGTTTATCAGTTAACGTCCAGGTTCTTGTAAAGCTTCCTTAATAGGGAGTCAAATTTTAAATTAAAAAACTAATATGGGTGAAAAGTGTTTACACTCACAAAAAAAAGATTTATAAATTATATTACAACATTAAAATTAATAGAATCTGATTTACACAAAGTGCATATTGCTTTTAAAAAATTAGATCCAGATTTTGGTGGGTTTTATTTAAGTAGATTTAGTACTCTTATTATTAAAGTATTGCAAGATGCTATGCAAGATAAATACGATTACATAAATTATTTTATCTATGAATTAGATTATGGTAAAAAATGGAAAAAAGGAATGATAACCAGAAAAAATGGTGAGGATGTTAAATTAAAAACCCCAGAAGATCTATATAATTATCTTATAGAAACTAAAAATGAAAAATAAAATTTTTTTAGCAGTTGATTTTGATGGTACCATAGCAGATAAAGTCAATGATGAACTTGTTTTAAAAGCTGGTGCTAAAGAAGCGATGCAAAAGTTTAAAGATGCGGGCTGTTATATTTTAATTGATAGTAATAGAGCAAATTCATATCGTAAAAAAGAAGGTACGGTAGAAAAAAGTCTTATAGAAATGAAAACATTTTTAGATATTCACCAAATTCAATATGATGCAATTGCAGGGTTAACATTTAAGATTGATGGAAAACCTATCGCTGATTTTTATATAGGGCATAATAACATAACATTGACAACTTGGGAAGAAGTTGCAATAAAAATATTAGGAGTATAATATTAATGGAACAAAATAAAGTAATAGATATATCCTCTGATGTTGCGCACCCTGTAGAAACATCTAAAATAATGGCATCACCGTTTATTGGGAATAAAAAAATACGCACACCGAGTAAGTATCTAACAATAAAAGATGCTACATATTTTAAAAGTCGCCTTAATAGCCAATCAAAACGTATAGAAAAATTACAAATTAAATTATCACAAATCCAAACTAATCACCGTTATTATGTTAATAAACGATTACCTGATGTTTTGAAACGTGAAAAATTGAAACAACAATTTAGCGCTGTTTTAAGAAAGGCTGAACATATTCTTCACGCTTTTGGAAAACAAAATTTTACTATTGCTAGTAATAGTAAGGATGAAACTAAACGTCAAGCACGCCATATAGGATTATTTACAGCTGTTGAAATGCAGCGATTGCGTCGAATGTTACAAAATGATTTTAGAGTAGTAAGAAAAAACTTGACAAAATCATAATTTGTGTTATAATATAAATATAGTAGAGATTTGATCTTTGATTTAAGAGGACTTAAGTTAAGAGTTCAGAATGTTTATATTAATTATAATGGAAACAGGTTAAATAATTACTCCTTGTTCAAGGGGTGTTATTTATTAAACTCTTACTACTTCTCCTCTTTCTTATCGTATAAATTAATAACGGACTATGATAAAGAATACAGAATGGTAAAAAGTCTGACTTTGAAATCAGAAAATGTACGTTCGAATCGTACCTTCCCCACCAATAAAAAAATATTGGGGAAGAAAAAAACAATTCTTTTCGCTTTTCCGTTATTTTAATTCGCAGGGTAGTGTAGGGGGAACACACTTGTCTCATACGCAAGAGAACAGTGGTTCAAATCCACTTCCTGCAACAAATTTAATAGTATAAACAAACATGACTATAAAAGTTAGATTCGAACATAAGATGTATAAAAACCAAAGCCGTAAGCTTTGGCCCGCAGCCATTTTATGTTCGGGTAGCTTTAGGCCAGCGTTTGTTTCTACAGATAATATAACCGATTCACAGTAGAACGTAGCTGACAGATCTAGGACCTAAAGCTACCGACTACTAAAAAGAGTCGGTTTTTTTATTTATGCCGCTGTGGTCTACGGGTTAGGACGCGAGAATTTCACTCTCGCAAAGCGAGTTCGATCTCTCGCCAGCGGTGCTAGAATTGCCTCGTTAGCATAGTTTGGCTCAATGCGTTGGCTTGTCACGCCAAAGATCGGGGATTCAAATTCCCCACGGGGCGCTAAGAATTTAGTTAATGAACTAGCTACGGGTAAGCCTTAATGACTTATCTGAGGAAAGTCCAGGCTCTACATAGCAGCGTATCAAAGCTAACAACTTTGAGCAATCATAAAATTGACGATAAGAGGACAGAGACGAGAAAAATGAGACGACCAATCTCTACGCAGAGCAAGATCAAACAGAACCTGACCTGCTCGGTCGATAGGTTCGGGTAACGATCGCATAGACGGATGGCTAGATAAACAAAACCTGGCTTATCATTAACTAAATACTTTTTGGAGGGTATGTGCATGGTTAGATTGGCACGCCAGTTTGCTAAACTGGAAATCGAAAGAAACGCAGGAGCGTCACCTGCACCCTCCGCAAAAAAATTAAGAAAAAATGAAAAAATATGTTTTATATAAAACAATCAATAAAATAAATAAGAAATTTTATATTGGTGCCCATATAACAGAGAATATTAATGATAATTACATAGGATCGGGATTATATTTATGTCAAGATATTAAAAAATACGGTAAAAATAATTTCAAAAAGATAGTTTTGAATTGTTTTAATTCGAAAGATGAATTATTATGTGCTGAAAAAAAATTATTGGACGCTAGGTACATAAAAAAGAATAAGCATCGATTATATAATAGAAATGGTGGCGGGGCAGGATCGTGGATATATAATAATTATTTTTCTCCAAATAGAAAAGAACGATATAAAAGAATTTATATAAAATTCAAAAAATTGTTGCGCAATAGAGAATGGAGAAAGGAATTTTGTACAAAACTATCAATAGGACAGAAACAAGCTAGAGCTAAAGGCTTGTGTAAAGGATTTTTGAATAAAAAGCATACTAATAAATTTAAAAGGTTTATCGGTAAAATAAATGCAATTCAAAATAAAGGCAGAAATAATCCTCAATATAACAAAAAATGGATATCGAATCTAAGATTTAAGAAATCTGTTCTTATTAAAAAAAACCTGATACAAGATTATTTAGCTCAAGGTTGGATAATTGGTAGAAGATTTAATGCTGGGTGTTTTGGGAAATTGGAAGAGTTGACGGAAGTATAGAGATCCGACTTGTCTTGAAAACAGGTAACCGTTAATTACGGCATGTAGGGGCAGAACCTACCTCTTCCGCAAGATAGGAGCTTAAGCTAACAGCAAACTGTCGGTCTCCAAAACCGAATTTACTGGGGCGGAACCAGTAGCTCCTGCAATTGGTGAAAAAAGTTACTGACAAATTAATTAATTATGCTATAATATATATAATTGGCACTATGGCTGAGTGGTCGAAAGCGATTGTCTGCAAAACAATTTATCAAGAGTTCAAATCTCTTTAGTGCCTCAACGAGTCCGATGTCGACTGGTCAGACACTTGCCTTTTAAGCAAGCGCATTTTGCAAGCGAGTTCGATTCTCGCCGGGCTCACTAGTTCGGGCGTATAGCAAAATGATAATGCAGTTGGCTCTTAACCAGCATATTGGAGGTTTGAGTCCTCCTACGCCCACATTATTGCTCCGGAAGACAAGGTGCGAATCCTTATATATAACAGCTTGCGGTGAAGGCGCCAACCAACCCAAAAGCGACATTATATTAGTGTAATTTTAGCACACCGGGGTTTTAAATTACAGTGTCCTCTAACGATAGGAGAATGGGCTTTGAACCCGTCAATGAAGGTTTGATTCCTTCCGCTGTAGCTAAAATGGAGATGATATGACTGTTGAAGAAAAGAAATTAATTGATGATATGACACAATACGAATTATGTCATAGATGGAGATTTGCTAAAATTGGAGATCCTTTATTCCAAGGAGATACTGGTGAATATTATAGTAAAATTTTAAAAGAAAAAGGTGGTTTTACACCAGAAATTTCAAAACAATTAGGGTGGTTTTAAATGAAAGTCAAAAATTATTTAGGATGGTTGCAAGATATGGAGCATTATCGTGAGGGGTATACTTGGCATTATTATATAAATAAAGAAAAAAGTATTTGTGGAAAAAGCAAACATCCTACACAACAATGGAATGCTGCATATATGAGAGGTAGAACCTGTAAAAAATGCTTAAACTATTGTAAAAAAAATAAATTAGAAGTTATATAATATCTTATAGAGTATATTAAATTGCGAAGTCGACTAATGGTAGGCCGCAACGCTCTGAACGTTGAAATCAAGTTTCGATTACTTGCTTCGCAGCTAGAAAGGTAATAATGAAAAATAAAATATTTGAGTTGTTTAAAGATTTTGAGATATTTCTTGTTGGCGGTTCAGTAAGAGATAAACTCTTGAATATAGAAACTAACGATTTAGATTTCGCTACTAGCGCAACCCCAGATCAATCTAAAGCAATACTCGAAGCTGCTGGGTATCATCCGCATACTGTTGGATGGGCATTTGGCACAGTTGGTATTGTAAATGATCAATATGAGGTACATATTACGACATATCGTAAGGCTGAAGATTATCAGCGCGATAATCGAAACCCGACAGTTGAATGGGGAAAAACTATTCAAGAAGATCTTATAAGACGTGATTTTACCATTAATGCACTAGCACAAAATAGCACCGGCGAGATCATAGATTTATTTAATGGAGTACAACATCTTAAAGATAAGTTACTTGTTACACCGATCGATGCGAATATAGCGTTTAATGATGATCCTTTAAGGATGTTACGAGCTGTAAGATTTAAGGCAAGACTTGGTTTTGAATATAGCACAAATGTACAAGAAGCTTTATATAGACAAGCACATCGTTTATTAATTCTTCCAAAAGAAAGGATCCAAGAAGAATTAAATAAGATTTTAATGACAGATAATGCGGCAGATGCATTACATGATTTATATCAATTTAGATTACTAGATTATATAATTCCTGAATTAAAGATGTTAAGTAAGATCGAGCAAGACAGTATTTACCATTCAAAAAATGCATTATTACATACCATAGAGGTATTGCGTAATACTTCAAAAGATATAATCTTAAGATATGCCGCAATCTTTCACGACTTGGGTAAAATGGTAACCCGGTCTGTAGAAAATGGTAATGTCCATTTTTATCATCACGAGAATATTTCGGCGCTTATGACATATCCAATTCTACAAAGATTAGGTTTACCAAAACGCTGGTGTAAAGATATTACATATCTAGTGAGAAATCATATGCGTGCTAATACCTATGAAAAAGACTGGTCAGATAGTGCAGTAAGACGTTTTATACGTGATACTGGTGAATATTGCGATAGACTTTTAGTACTTAGTAGAGCTGATATCACTAGTCATAACCCAATTACTGTGCAGAAGCATCTCGATTCTTTAAATGATTTTGAAAGACGTATTAATGAATTAAGAAATTTTAAAGAATTAAAATGCCCAATAAGTGGTTTAGTTATTATGGAATTCTTTGATTTACCAGCCTGCAAGAAAGTTGGTGAAATAAAAGAGTTGATTCTGAATGCTATCATTAATGGTGAATTAAAAATTGAAGACAGTGAAGAAGTAATATTAGAATATGCGAAACGCAAGATGGAGATAAAATAATGTTAGAAATTAATAAAAAATTAGGAAGAGAATAGAGCATACATATGCAATATTTATTAACAGAAGAAGAATATTTAAAATTGGAAAGAAACCCAGATAAAGATAAGACTGAATCTCTTTTAAATGATTTACGTACTAAAGTTTTAACATTAGCTAATTTTAAATGTCTGCATCAAATTACAGACGTAGATTATGAAAAAGGATTAAATGTTGATGAGGGTTATTGTGATAATTGTCCATTAAGTTTTTGTAAAAATGAAAACCTTAAAATGAAACATTATCTATGTGGTTGTGATACTTTATATTCTAAATAAACACAGTGCGTGGGCCAACTTGGATTAGGTCGCCTGGCCTGGAACCAGGAGGTTGAAGGTTCAAATCCTTCCGTGCTGACTTTCGGAGTAGTTAAGTACATTAAAAGAGTTCGCGACTCTCTACTCCACTAAAATATTTGAAAGGAGTTGATTAAGTTGAGAGTTTTAGTTTTAAATAGTTCGTATGAATTTCTTGGTTTTTGTGATTGGCAATCTGCCATTTGTGCTAAAGTATCCGGTAAGGTTTATGTTGAGGAAGAATATGAGCAGGAAGTAAGATCACCTTCAACAACTATGCGTATTCCTGCCGTTATTAGATTACGTCATTATGTAAAAGTTACATATGAAAAAGTGATGTATGTTTCATATACTAAACGTAATGTGCATCTAAGAGATAACTATACTTGTCAATATTGTCATACAAAACATGATGCTAGAAAATTAGGTATTGATCATGTATTACCTGAATCACGAGGGGGTTTAACAACTTGGGAAAATACCGTATCTTGTTGTCATGGATGTAATTTAGTGAAAGATAATAGAACACCTGAAGAAGCAAAAATGAAACTTATGCGTATTCCAACTAAACCTAGAGGGTTCAGAGAAATCATTAGGATTAAAATTGGTGAGTTACATGATCTTTGGGAAAAGTATTTATTTTAGAAATTGGTGGGTATCGTCTAGCGGTTAAGGATACAAGGTCGTGACCCTTGTGACACGAGTTCGAGTCTCGTTACTCACCCTAAGATATGCGTAGGTATCCAAATGATGAAGGGCGCAGTCTGTAAAACTGTTACATTCGAAACGTTGCAAGTTTGAATCTTGCCCTACGCACTAATTTGAAAGGTTGAATATGAAAATTGGTATTATTGGTCATGGTGCAGATAAATTCACAGAAGTTAGTAGATTAAATGCAGCAGAATTAATTGCAGCTATTTTAAAAGATTATTGTGTACAATGTATTGAGAAAAGAGATTATGATACAGGATTTGTTTCAGGACATTCACCTGTAGGTGGGGTTGATATATGGGGAGAAAAAATAGCAAAACTATTAGGTATTCCGTTAGAACTTAAGATACCTAAACAAAAATGTTGGGACGCAGAATACGGATTTAAACAACGTAATTTAGATATTGCAAGTTCTTCAGATATACTACATATAATTTTAGTAGATAAATACCCGAAAGATTATAAAGGTAGAAAGTTTAGTAAATGTTACCATTGTAATAGTTCTGATCATGTAAAGTCTGGAGCATGTTGGACAGCAAAAGAAGCTCGAAAATTGAATAAAGAAGTTATATATCACATAATTAGAAATGAATAAATTAATTAAAACCGAGTCTGGATGTGCTTATTGTCAGCAAAAAGGGTTTATTCATATCCATACTGATATGCAAACATATGCTTTAAATGGTTTTGTAGATAATGAAGAAGCGATAAAAATGTTTAATATAGTATGTGAAAAAATAAAATATTTTAGATATGATGGGCAGGTCGTCTAATGGGAGGATTTCTGTTTTGCAAACAGAGGATAGGGATTCGAGTTCCCTCCAGTCCACAAAAATTCGGCTCGTAGCGGAGACGCAAGCATCAGATTAAGTCTGAAGTAGGTAGAGGTGGCGTACTACCGAGCTGACCAAAATGAGATATAGGTGTTGATGATTGCACACTACATTGCCAATGTAGAAGAACGGGTTTAAATCCCGTATATCTCTCTGTTCTTTTTAATATTGCCCGTCTAGTGATAACGTTAGCACAACGGTCCTGTAAACCGTGAGTCGCAGTTGAATTCTGCGGATGGGCTCTAAATTTATATGATATCTGCAACGATACTAGTTAATGCAGAGCTGAAAACCAACTAAATGCTCAGGGAAACTCTCTAAGATAATTTAGAAGGATGCACCAAAGAGTTAGTTTATCATATTTGCCAGCATAGTTCAATGTTAGAATAAGGCTTTCGTAAAGCTTAGATTTGGGTTAAATTCCCAGTGTTGGCTTTAAAATTAATGCCATTGTAGCTCAAGAGGAAGAGCGCTAACTTGGTAAGTTAGAGGTTGTCAGATCGTTACTGACCTTTGGCTAAGTTATCAGGGCTGTGTAATGCGTCTGAAGTGTTGGAGAGTGCACTACAGTTTTCCAAACTGTGAGAATGGGTTTAACTCCCATCAGACGCTCTAATAAAAGGAGAATGAAAATGCAGAAGAAACCAAATTGTTACAAATGTGAATTTCGAGGTTCAATACCAGGTGATGCACATTCACAATGTCATAACATAAATGCACATGTAGAAGGAGACGCTTATGGTAGACGATCTGGGTGGTTTTTCTGGCCAGTAAATTTTGATCCAGTATGGTTAGAATCGTGTGACGGATTTAAGGCAATTAAAAAATAATGATATAATGCCGGGTTAGCTGAGATAGATTAGCGCTGCGCTGAAGACGCGGAGAGGTCAGATCGATACTGACATCCGGCACAAAAAAATATTGACATTTGATAAGAATGTGATATAATATAAATGTTACAAAAAATGATAGCTAGGTACCATAATGTTAATGGAACGAGCTGTTAACTCGTGATATGAAAGTTAGACTCTTTCCCTAGCTGCCAATATAGTTTGTTCTTTTAAAATTTGGGGACGATCAGGTTTCGATTTAAATAAATAAGCATGGATCGCACATCGCAGACGCAATGTTGGCTGCGTTAACAAACATTGCAAATCTAAACGCAGACGAAAATACCCGTTTGTTAGCTGAAGCAAATGCTATTGTAGCACATGTATTTGCCGATGCACCAGTCGTAGCTACAATATAGTTACGCACCTACTTATTTTGTGTAAGTAATAAGTAAGGTACGATATTACACTAGTTTTAATATTGTCTTGATATTAAAATGAAACTAAAAGACTATGTGTGTATGAACATGTCTGTTTGTATGTACACAATGAAGATAAAACAATAGACTATATGTGTAGCATATTTATGTTTAATTATTTAAAGACCGCGGTTCAATTCCGCGCGTCTCCACAATATATGTCTGGGTCGCCTAATTGGTAATGGCAACTGGTCTACACCCAGTAATAATGAGTGTTCAAGTCACTCCCTAGACACTAATTGGACGGTTAGTTTAAATGACAAAACCCACGGCTTATACCCGTGAAGCTCCCGATTAGAGCGCATTGTAGGTTTGAATCCTACACCGTCTACTAAATATATGGGTATGGTCTGTTATAAAGCAAAGCACAGACTTGAGCAAAGATAAACGGGATAAGCTCCGTAGAGGTATGCTGACAGAATAGAGGTTGCTCTCTAAATGAGTGAAATTCTCATCATACCCGCTAATTCATTCTCCGTGTGGCTGAGAGGTTAAGAGCGCAGAGCTGATAACTCTGAGGACGTGTGTTCAATTCACACCGCGGAGACTATTTGCCCCTGTCGCCTAATTGAAAATGGCATTTCGCTACGAACGAAAAATAATGCGCGTTTGAATCGCGCTGGGGGCACTAAATACTATGAGTAGAAGTTATAAAAAATTCCCTATAATAAAAGATCATTCTAAAGGAATGAAAACAATTGCAAATCGTAGAGTACGTAAGCAACCTTTAGAAGCGTTGTCAAATGGCATGTTTTATAAGAAAATGTTTCAACAATATAATATTTGTGATTTTAAAATAAAAGAAACATTTAATGAATATTTACAAGCAATAAAAAAGCGTGAAGATATAGCCGAATTTACTGATGAAGAAATTATAAAGTATAGAAATGAATGGGAAAAAATGTATAAAAGGAAATAGATATGAATAAAAAAAATAAAAAAGATGTAACAACTATGCTAAAAAAAATATGGTTTGATATTTGTGTTTTAGAACGTGATTACAATATAGAGTATACTGGTTATATGACACAAATTTTGAAATTTATTATTCAATGTATAGCTGATAAATATAAAATTACTTTGGAATTAAAAAAGGAAAGGTGAGTGTGATGAATATAAAATGTATTTTAGTTAGAGACGATGGTTCGCAAGAAGAAGTACCTATATTTATATTAATAAAATGTTCCACACAACCAGGGCGTGGTGGTTGTATGACAGAATGTATTTCAAGTATCGATGACCATTTGTATCGTAGTCAATTATTAGGTGATCATAGTAGATGGGAAATAGAGAAACTAGATAATTTATCAGAAACACCAAGAGCATGCTTATAGTGTAAATGAATAACAAGCGAGCATCTGAAGCTCGAAACTCGAAGTTTAAATCTTCGTAAGCACCCTAATGATAATGGATGATATAACTAAAAAGATTATTGAAACAAATAAAAACTTAGAACAAGTCAACAGAAACTTAGAAAAACTTATGGAAGACATGTTTTTCGACTTTCTGGAATATGAAATTAACTGGAATTTAAATTTGCGTTTTCTTTAATAATGGCAAGACCTATTGAAGCAACTCCAACACTAAGAGGTAAAGATGCAGAGATTTTTCTACGTGATTTTGAAGAAGTAAATCGTTTAATGCAAGATCCTGTGTATCGAAAAAAACAATTAGAGTTTCTAGAAGAATGTAAGAGGTTATATGAAGCGTTCGAAAGTAGAAGAGTTTCAACCTTATATGGCTGAGATAGATTATACACCCGGTAGATTTGAAGCGTTGATGTTAGAAATGAAAAATAAGATTTTTAAAAATACAGGAATACCAAGAATATTTTTAAAGATATATCCTAAATCGTATCTAGACACAAAGAGAGGATTATTCATTTTTAAAAAATAACGCGCTTATAGTGTAATAGGATCGCACATCAGTTTCCTAAACTGAAAGAGTAGATTCGAATTCTACTTAGCGCATTAAAAAAATATATGGATAAGAATAACGCTTTAGATATTGTTTATAATCATGATCATTCAATAATACAAATTAAATATAATACTTTTTTAAATTTTAAAATTCATGAACATGTTTTTGTTATATTAACATATTTATATTTAACAGAACATATTAGTATTATGGAATTGTGTAAATGTTATCAGGAGCAATTTGCCCTTATAGACTAAATGAATAAGTCATCATGCTTCTAACGTGAGATATGTTGGTTTGAATCCAACTAAGGGCACTAATAAGATTGTATTAATTTATACAAAGAGTTGTATTAATTTATACAGAAAAATGATGGTCGAAGTGGCGGAATGGCAGACGCAATCGTTTCAAAAGCGATCGATTAATAATCATAAGAGTTCAACTCTCTTCTTCGACATTAACGCAAGAGTGGCGGAATGGCAGACGCCTCGGTCTTAAAAGCCGATGTCCGAAAGGATGTAAGAGTTCAACTCTCTTCTCTTGCACTTTATTAATAATGCCAGCGTGGCGAAATCGAAAACGCGATAGCCTTAGAAGCTATTGTCGCAAGACTTGAAAGTTCAACTCTTTCCGCTGGTACAAAAATAATTGGCTAAGTAGCATAGTTTGATCAATGCGTTCGTTTCATAAGCGAAAGATCAGTGGTTTAAATCCACTCTTAGCCACTATATTAATATGTATAAAGAAATCCTATCTCTTATCTCTCAAAATAAAAATGTGTTTATTACCGGGCAAGCTGGTACAGGGAAATCTCATACCTTAACACGATTAAAACATGATTTACCGGAGTTAGTAGTAACAGCGTCAACTGGTGTTGCAGCAATTAATATACATGGACAAACCATACATAGTTTTGCTGGTTTAGGGTATGGTCTTAAATCGGCAAAACAAATTGCTTCTTCTATGCGTTTAGAAAAAAAATATAAAATCAAAGATTGTACATTATTGGCAATAGATGAAATTTCCATGTTATCAGCTGAGACATTTAATTTAATTAATACTGTTTTTAAATTAATTAAAAGTACTGATTTACCTTTTGGTGGTATACAATTGATAGTGATAGGTGATTTTTTACAATTACCACCAGTATCAAAAGATAATCAAGCTATAAATTTTGCTTTTGAAAGCACCGCATGGAAAGAAGCTAATTTTATTAACAAAGTCTTAACTAAACAATATAGACAACAAGATATTAATTTTCTTTCTGATCTGAATAAAGTAAGATTGGGCGATATAACCACCATCGATAATACATCAGAAATAACTATTGATACGAATAATGCAGTACATCTTTTTGCTTTAAATCGTATCGCTGACGCACACAATAAAACAAAGCTTGATTCTTTAAGAGGAGCAGAATATCATTTTCAGGCGATTGATATTGGTTTTACCAGTATGGTGGAAAAAATTGATAAAGATTGTCTTGTCCCAAAAGACCTTTATTTAAAAATTGGGGCAAGAGTAATGTTATTAATAAATAAATATATTGATCTTGGATTAAGTAACGGTTCTCTTGGTGAGGTTATAGATATTATTAATGCATCAGAATATCAACATGCAATTGTAAAGGTTAGATTTGATAATGGTATTGAAGTATTGTTAGGCTATGAGGTAGTAGCTAAGATTATTGATAAAAATAAAACAAGAAACCAAGAATTAGCTTCTAGAGAACAAATACCATTACGTCTTGCATACGCTTTAACAATACACAAGGCACAAGGGTTAACACTAGATAGTGTGTGTATTGACTGTAATGGAACTTTTGAATGTGGACAAATTTATGTAGCATTAAGCAGAGTCCGTTCTAAAAATAATTTAATTATTAAAAATCTTAAACCAAACATGATTAAAGCAAATAAAAAAGCGTTAGCTTTTTATAAGGAGTTGCAATGAAGCGATTTGTCATTGGTGACATTCATGGAGCCCACAAAGCATTAATACAATGTTTGCAACGTTCGAAATTCGATTATCAAAACGGTAAACTCATAGTGCTTGGCGATGTTTGTGATGGTTGGACAGAAACAAAACAATGTATAAAAGAACTTTTAAAGATTAAGAATTTGATTTTAATTCGGAGTAATCACGACGCATGGACATTAGATTACTTTAAAAATGGTAAAAAAGAATATATGTGGGTAACGCAAGGTGGTGCTAATACCATAAATTCATATAAAGACAAAATGCCCGAATCGCATATTAAGTTTCTAGAATCTGCGATACTTTGGCATATTGAAGACAATATCCTTTTTGTACACGGAGGCATAAAACCAGGAACCTTTGTTGAAAACAATGGTGCTGAAGATATCATGTGGGATCGAGACTTGATTTTTAATGCTCATAAAAAAGGATATAATCGTACAGATTATAGGATGCAAGATATATATAGTGAAATTTTTGTAGGTCATACAACAACAGGAAATTTTGATAAAACATACAAACCAGTTAAATTCTGTGAAATTACTGATCTAGATACAGGTGGTGGTTGGGAAGGAAAGCTCACAATAATGGATCTCGATACTAGAGAATATTGGCAGTCAGATTTCGTGAAGACACTCTATCCGAAGAGCGACGGTAGAAAAGATTATATTATTAAAGAAAAGATGTATTCTCGTTTATTCCATGAACACCCATGATTATTGATACCAATGATTAATGTTTCGCTATTTGAGATAATGTAGATGTAATACATGATGTAATCACTAAAGCTTCATGTGGTGTCATTTCAATACCAAATTCTTTGATGTATGCACCACTTAAGCAAAGCTTTACAATATCATTTTTATATTTATGAGGTTTTTTATTTAAGCCACAACACACATAATCTTTTTTAGCGAATTTCTGTAAACATGGAATACATTCTTTTTTTCTAGGACATTTCATTTTTTTTATATTGAACAATGTATATCAATGTAAAATGCATCGTTATTATTCTTTTGGTCCCTTTTTGGGGTTAACTCTATTTTAAGCACCCCTAAATCTGTTGGAGACATGGCACCTTTTGCGATATAACTTGGTGCGTTATCAACATACCCTTTTAAAAAAGAACCAGTTCTGCCTAATAAAACTTTTTTTTGATTTAATTTAACACCAAATTTACTGTCTGATAAATATAGACTTGTTTTAAAACCAACAGATTTTTTGTGGTCATGCCCCATTAAATGGATTTGGGCATTACTTATTTCTGACATTTGTTCGACACTATTTAAACTACCACCAACTAAACGTGACGCCCCCTTACCATGATGTGCCCAAATATCAACTGAGGCATGTTTATGTCCATATGTAAATGCTAGACGTATAAAAGAACTAACCCCAAGATATTTAGTATTAAGTTTTTGACACATCATTTGTGTTGTTGTCATACCAGATTGTAGAATGCCATGATGATTGCCTTCAATAAACCCTATTAATTCCCCTTTCATAAAATCTATTTCTTCGCAAAGACGATTAGTTTGTGAAACCATTAAATCATCAAGTGTTTGGTACGATGACTCATGCAATAAGGCGGCAGTTAATGCTTTTCTTTCATTAAATGATAGGAAATCACAATAATCCCCCATTCCCAGGAATAGGCTGTTTTTTTTATTTTTAGCCCAAACTAAGAATTCGTTCCATTTATTAACATCGCATAATGGTGCAAAACGATGCATGTCGCCAAATGGTATAAGGTATATTGGTTCATTAATATTAGTGACATTGATTTGATGTTTATGTATCGTAAATATACTATCACTTATCATTTTCATACTCCTTTATATTTATTTTCATTTTGTTTGCGTGCATGAATTTGCTTTTTGTTCTAACTCAAGATATTTTCCCATGTAAAGTACTATTAAATTCTCTTCAGCTTGGTATGTTTTTAGTTCATCAGCAGGTTGTTTTTTAGCTTGAAATGTGACACCTTGAGGTATATACCAAGATTCTTCTTTAGAAATTAGGATAGGATTAGGTTTTGTTGTAATGCAACCCTGTAATAAAAAAAGTATTAATAAACTTTGTATCAACTTCATTTTTTATCTCCTTTTAAATAATCATATTTATCTCTCATTTCTTCTAACCAATGTCTTATTTTATCTACTAAATACATATCAGGTATTATTAATGCAGCAGCAAGTTTAGTCTCTAAATCATTAAATATAGCCCATATCTTTTCTTTTTCTTTTTTTTCTCTTAAAGCTGGATCAAAAAAATATGCTAAGATCATTAACGCATTAGCTATAATTGAGGTAATATTATTTGCCATATAAATAATAGCCATACCCTTATTTTATTAAGAGTATGGCTATCCTTATCATATTATTCGTTTTTAAGAGTAGTTTTTACAGTATCATATGCTAACACAGAACCACCCGATAGACCTAATACTAAGAACAATTTTTCAATTGTAGTAGAAAAATCAGGATTTAAACCAACAATATTTCCTATGATAACATATATACCAGCTAATATTACTACTACAATTGGGGCGAATCTCTTTAATTTTGGCAAATATTTTTTCACCAAATTTGTTACCCAAGGTATCCCCCCCAGAGATACTATTAAATTAATAACCAACTCTAATGTTTTATTTTCCACTTTTAATCTCCTTTCGAATATAGTAAAATTAAAGTTTATATTTTGTTATTAAAACTATATCCCTCCTTTCATTCCATTATTTTATTCCATTGTTTCTATAAATTCATCTATAATATCTTTTATTTCATATAATTGTTTTTTATAAGACAAATTTTTAAAACACAAAATTTGTTTTATTATATGGCTCAACTTATCCAATGTCGCATAACTTACCTTAATAGTATAGATCTTCTTTGATTTCATTATGTTGTATAATATCTGTTAAAATATTTTTATTGATAATACATGAAAATCCACAAATATGACATGTTAATCTGAAATCATCACCACCCCAAAATTCAGAACACAAAACACCATGACAATATGTTTTATCCCTTTTTTTATGTTTTATTGTGGTTTGATATTTCATCTGAGTAGATATTTTATGAACTTAAATGCATTAAAAATATTGTCCCATGCCATGTAATAGGTGTATTCGCGCTACCCGTTACTTGTACTTGGATATAACTTGTTGAAGTAGTTAAAGTACAATCCCATGCTGTATTACTTTCAGCTGTAAAATCATCTTGTACAGCCCCAATTAATTGTGCTGCACCACCCGCATATCTCCTATAGGTAGCACGTCTTACGTATCCAGCACCAGTATTAATTACGCCTGTTGCTCTGGCTGCTACTTTAGCTTCAACAAAATAAACACTATTATCTTCCATATTAATTGTATGTAAGACAGTTTGTGTCGCATTTGTTGTAGTAATTCTATTTTGGTACATTTTATAAGTAGGGTTATCATTAGTTGCTTCTGTTTCTAACCGCAATAATTCACTACCAATAAATTCTTCTTTTACATGTAATCTTGGTGTAGTAGCTCTTGTTCCAATACCAACCTTACCAGTAATACTTAAAGCTCCAGTTTGAGGGTAGGTACTATCCTTATAATCAGCAGTATACCCATGGTTATAAATAAAGAAATTTTGTTTATTAGTATTTGAACTTGCAGAAGTAATATAATAATCGCCTTCATATGCTGTTTTACCTTGATTACGTATAGTTAAATAAACATAATTATTATAGGAACAAAACGCCCATTCTTCGGCAATAATTTCATCACCAGATAAGCTCAATATACTAACAACACTATCTGATGGATAAATATGATTAGCGTCAGCAGTAGTAACTGGCGTTGTTGTTGTTTTTAAACGCATCCAATACATATGTTGTGAGTTGACTGGTGTTTTAATCCAACCTGAACCAGATCCAGCAAGATCCCACGATATTTTTCCATTGCTTACAAAATTAGAGGTTTGGTCTGATAAATTATCAACTGTAGATGTTAACCCAACCCAACCAGCACCTGTATGATATATTTGTGGTACAAGTGTATAATTAGAACCACGAGTATCTAAATCAAAAGCTACCCCTACAAATGTGCTGTTATACCCTAGATATAAATAATCTGTTGTTGCTGCCATTAAATCAAATGTTGTACCAGCGTCAGTTCCAGCCTCTGTTGTATTATCTGTATATGCTCCATTATATAAGAATACTTTATTAAAAGTTAACGCTGTCTCTGAATCTGCCGAACCACGATTGGTTAATTCTTTGTTATCAAAATAAATTTTATTTTTTGTGCTATAGGTATAATTTGTAGGAGCGTACTTCCAAATGCTATAATTATCTTCCGCATAAACATGAGACCATCCAGTATATGTATTGATAGTATTACCTAATCCAATATCGCGTTTAAATTCACGTGGCATACCACTACCACTATATAGACTATCAATGTCATTTACATCAAATCTACCTTTAGCAATTAAACCATTAAGTTCTAATACTTGATCGTTTATTTGTTCTATTTTAGTAGATGTATTTAAAGCAGAATTAACTTTCTGGATTGTCATTCTTCACCTCGTCAATCATTTTTTCAGTCTTTAATTGTTCTTTTTTTAACAAATCGTGTAAAAGAGATATTTGCCCTTCTAATTGGTGAAAAATAATTTGTGTATTATGTAACATTTTTTCACGTGCAGTAATTTCTTGTTTTAATTCATCAATAGTCATTTTACTCTCCTATGTTAAGCCTCTATATCTAACTTACATTCAATAATACTAGCAATCCGACATCTTGCAGTTGTAGTAAATTTTACTTTTTTCCATCCCACCCCACTCACTGACGCTGTTAAATCTATATCTAATTGGTCAACAGTGTATGCTCCAATACTTGCCCCATATCCTGCTCCATTATCAACATAAACATTAATTGTAGGACTATTAGCTTCTTCGTATATTGCAAAAGTAAGATCATGTGCATGTGAAGGTGTAGCATGAGTATGATCTGGTGTAGCATGGGTATGATTTGGGGTTGTATGTGTATGGGTAGTACCAAAAGTACTATTACTTGTAATTGTTCCACCACCAGTACATTCAATACTTGAATCACTAGCACGATATACTATATTTTCAGATCCTGCAGCTAATCCTATAGGGAAAGTATGATAATGCCCGTTAATAGTATCTGTTAATACAACACCTGCAGTAGCACATACTAATACACCACCACTATATCTAACAACATTTCCTATAGCGTTATTATTTACAACTGTTAAAGTATGTGTATGACTATCTGAACTAGATGTTGTTAATGTACAAGCTGATAGTGCGGCAGATATTCCTAAAGTGCTCGCGTCAAAATACACACCATAAGCGCTTGTTCCATTAGCTAATGTGATTGTATGAGTATGGTTGCTGCTTGCATCAACAGCACCAGAAGTTGACCCTCCACCAGAAACAGTTGTTGACCCTCCACCAGAAACAGTTGTTGACCCTCCACCAGAAGGAACACCAGTAGAGTATGCTCTAAAACTTAATATTTTAAAAGATAATTTTATGGAGTTTATCGCAACTAATTCTGATACAATTCTAAAAGGTATTTCATAAGGATAAGAAGTATCTAAGCTATCCTCACCTGTATATACTAATGTGTTACGTAATTGGTTATATTTATCTGCTGTAATAGAATCGGCAGCTAATCTATCTACATCTATGGTTCCTGCAGTAATATCATCAGCATTTAATGCGCCTCTAATTGTTAATGTACTCCCTGACCATATAATATAGTTATTATTATCTCCTTTAAAAGTGAATTGTCCAGTATTTGTAATATATACTAACCATTCTGCCCCAGAATAATACCCTAAATAATCACCACCAAAATATAAACCAGCTGTATCTGGAGTACCAATATTATCGCTACCAGTAATAGTTACCTTACCTTTAATGGTTAACCCATTTGTTGGATCATATTTTAAATATGCGTCAGTAGACCCTATACCTATCCCATATAGATCAGATACATACTCTAGAAACCCATTTAAATTACCAACTCTTAAATGTGTTGTTAGTATTGACCAAGGTTCACCATTATGTGTTACAACACTCATATAAGGGGAGTTAGTTTCTGACCCACTTAAATATACACCACCTTCTCCAGATTGACCATAATTTACTATAGAAGTACCTTTTTTCCATGCAGGTTTTTCGTTTGTTTGGTATGCATTAGCTCTGTCCCTATTAATTTTATATATTGGTGCATTGGTGTTATCTGTTACAATTAACCATTCATCATCAACACCATCTTTTATTCTTAAAATATCACCTATCGCAAAAGATGTATCTCCAATAATTTTCATAGTTGGTTGTTCATACACAAGTTTTATAGCATCTGCAATAACATATTCGTCAGCATTATCACTTAAAGTAATGATAGCTGTGCCACCAGCTTGAAAATTATATATCCCCAAGCTATACCAAGTAGCATGATTTAATTTTTGGTTAACTGATACTATTCCTTTATTACCTTCATGAGTAGTAATGGTATATTTTGCATTTGTTGCTCTGTTGCTTGACGCGGTCCATATTGCAAATACTTCATAATTACCAGAAAGAGCAATTACTGGTAGCCAAGAAAATGTACTTGTTCCAGTACCACTTGTATGAAACTGATAGTTTATACCATAGTATCCAGGCGTAGATGTACTTAATGACCAAGTTCCAACAACACTGATATTAGAATCATTATTATCTACAATAATATCACTTGTTGGATTATCTAAATTAGACATATCTGCATCTAATATGTCTGCATCCATGACTAATAAGCTACCACCAACCGCAGAAATAGTATCTTTTTCAAAAACAGATGCAGTTAACTTACCACGCATTAATACATTATTAAATTCAGCATCCCCAGAATCTTGAATTTTAAAACCAGAGCCTAAATTACCTGAAACAAAGTTAGTACTTTGGATACTGTTTTGAGTAATAGATATATTACCTACTCTCGCGCCAGTAGTTGAAAATTTAGCTAATTCTTCCCCATCTTCATTATAAAAAAATGTTCCATTTCGGTTAAATTTAGCTAAAACATTATTTTCTGCAGATAGAATTTTTATTGAAGAACTATCTAATTCTAACGATCCTTGAGTATTTGTAATTTTAAGATTTTCAGATAATCTGATATTACCAATTAAATTATCAGCTAAAACTCTTCCAATTACATCCCTTAATTTTTCTACAGAAGTATCATCAAACTCTTGTTCTTCTGTATAGACAATATCTTTTGCCGATATAATCCATCCATCATAACCGTCATCTGGTTTATCATCAACAATAGCAGAGGTGATACCTGGCTGAGGTATAATAATTTTACATATTTCACATTTTGTATCATCATGCGTTTTATTAATTTCAAATGCGTTATTATATACAACAACAAAAAAAACAGATACAGTATTATCAACTGGTATTTGTAATATTGCATCACTTTCAATAACCCATTTTCTACCATGTGAAGTACATGTCCCAGCTGAAATATTAATCGACATTGACGATGGTGTTGTTGCTGTTACGTCTAATCCAGACATAATATACGGTTTAATTAATTCAGCAAGATCAGAAGCAATGGTAGTAATGATTTCAGCTAATGCTCTAGAATCAATAGACCCACCAGCACCACTTGGTTGTACAGAATAACGGCTATCTGTTGTTGTAAGAGCTATTCCGGTACGTTTGTTAATTTCTTTAACTACTTGTGGAAATAATGCAGAATATGTTTTTGTCATTAACGCCTCTTTAAATATTAATGTGCTTCAGTGCAAACAGTTACAGTATTATCTTCAATGCGATTCCAGAAATGGTCTAAAACATTTAAAATATTTCCTGATATTTTAGTATGATATAATGTGCGTGGTGATACAGTAAGAGTAACACCACCAAAATCAATACCTCTTAGATCGGCACATGAGAAATTTGTATTAATACATATTGCATGTACAAAATTTGATCCTAATGCATCCATATAAGTACAATTCGCATTAGTAAGATTAGCATAACTAAAAGATACATTATGCGCAATTGTATGTGCTAAATTAGCATTTATAATTTTAGTATTTGTTAAATTACAACCAGAAATATTTTGTTCATGTACATCGAATTGAGAAATAACAGCATTTGCTAAATCCACATTTTTTAAATCTATTCCTTTAATTAAATCAGAAATATCTACTCCAGATTTAATATAATTTATTATTTTATTTTTTAATTCATGTGACATCGGAATCATTTTTATTTTCTCCTATGGATAATATGCTAATGTTAATGTTACCCTTTCATTAGTTGCGTTAATGCTCTCAACAAAATACCTACGAGAAATATTGTTGATGGTATCATTAACTAATAATGTTTGTGCAACACGTACATGTGGTGCATATAATGTCACTAAAGTTGCACGTGTGTGATTTTTTAAAAATTCGTTTAAATAATCTTTAGCACGTTTATCAACACGTTCTTGAGTATCCAAAAATTCATTTAATTTTGTTTCTTTATATAATTTATCCCCTACATACTCTAATAAATTATCATTATCATATGCCAATGTATCAGATTCTAATTGTTGTACAACAATTTCTCCAGAAGAATAACTTGTTGCAATTCCAGCGCCAGAACAAGTATTTAAGGTTACACTATTTTTACTACCATAAGTAAACGCAATACTATTTATATATGCTGTTCCAGAATCATCAAATGTAGCTGTTGATACAACTGGAATATTTTGGGTAGTATTCGCGCCTGAATATAAATCACCCGTCCACGCACTTGATAATGTTGTTTGTGGTATTAATTTAGCTTCACCAACAAGAACAATATCTTTATACGCAGCAAATTCAACTAATGAAATAACATATACGCCATATTCACCATAATCTATTTTATTCATATCCTGGATTAAGAGTCTAAAATATCGTGCTTCAAATGTATCACCTAAGTCACTCCTTTCAAACGATTTAGCCTCGCCACCAGATAGAGTGAAATTAATTGATTCTTTGCAAACATTGTAATATGTAGCATTATCTAATGAATATTGTAGCGTAAATTTATTTGTAACATCAATTGAACGTTTTTCATCAGGTTTAAAAAAACCATGCGTCATATCTATGGCTTGTATTGCTTGCACTTGGCCTAGATCTAATATCCAGTATACGAATCCAGCTGGTGGTTTAGCATAAAAGATAGTTTGTGTATATGTGTCCCACCTGCCATCAATAAAACAACTCGCTGTATCAATTGGAGTAACAATACTATAATATTCAAAATCTGCGGTAATAACAGATTTTGTAATATTAGCAATTAAATCTCTTGAAATCTTAAAAAGACAATTTTCAAAATCAATTACCAATTTTGATGTAGAATAATTTAACCAAAATGATGCTGTTGATAATTGCTCTAAAATAGTATTACGTTGATCACCAGAAGGGCTCCAAGTTCCAGTTTCATAATTCATGCGTGCATCATTTGCATCAATAGTAATTAATAATGTTCCATTAGCAGCATAAAAATATATTGGTTTTTCTCTAACAATATTTGTAGCTGGTAAATAAACCTTATAATAAAAGTATGTATCTGTTTTTACATACTGTGACAAACAAATACCATGACAACCAGTGCGTGTATATAATGTAGTCGTTACTTCAACAATAACTTGTTGCATAATGATTTCATGCACTTTATTATCGATAGGTACTCCATCAATGCGGACAACTGGCTGCATATTTTCTGTTGTAATCCACCCTGCTGCAGGTAGTCCAATACCATATACACGATAATTACCTTCTTCATAACCATATGTTAATTCATGGTTATTCGCTCTAGCTGAATATGTTTCACCAGTAGTTAATAAAGTTACATTTTCATCCATACAAACATTTGTAGGGTTTTGTGCTTTACCTAAAAATTTAGTACGGGTATAGATATCAGTATCTTCTGCATAACTTAAACTTTCTTTTAGATCAATTTCAAAATCTTCAACTGATTTTTGTTTTACATATTGTCCCCAAACTTTATCATCTCCGATAGTATTTAAAAGATAATTTGGTGCTAAATATTCACGAATTTTTTTAATTGCCTCAAGACGATTTTCAGTTTTTTCATATGTAAAATCTATTTTATTGATTTCTATCCCAGTAGCTTGTAAAGTTTTAAAACTATAATTTACATTACATGATACAGAAGTTGTTGTTGAAATGCTTTCGCTTAAAATAATTCTACCGTTTCTTTTATCGAAATAATCAATATTAGAGATATTGAAAGTATTATTGATTAACTCAATTTCACCAGCTGTGGTTTGTTGTAAAAGTGGGTCTGAGGAACCAGTGATATAAAATCTATAATATAGATACGCAGTATTATTACTAAATGTAAATGTTAAAGTTGTTAATTTAGGAGTGCTATTAGTAATAGCGTTTGTTTGTGAATCTAACACAGTCCAATTTGTATTATCATTAGAACCTTGGAATTGCCAACTAGTCATAGAACGATGTGGTGTATAATTTCTAGTCGTAACAGTATATCTACTAATTACCTCAGTAGTAGGAAATGCATATTTTAACCATACAGGAGCACTTGGGGTAGCACATGTTGGAGCCATCCAAGAATCAGCACCATCATTATTACTATTATTAAAAGATGTCCAGGCGTATCTTCCAGCAAATTCCCCAGAAGAACTAACGGTTCCGCTTGGTGTAGAATATCCAGTCATATCTGGTGTTGCGTCTAAACCATTATTGGTAACATATAAATCAGTAATTAAATTAGAATATTTTAAATACCAAACTCTACCTGGAGCTGCTGAAAGATCATATATTACATTTGATCCAATAGGATGAGATTGAATAGCAGTACTTCCAGTAGCTGGTATTCCATTTAATGTTGCTGTAGTTTTACTTGACCAGCTAAAGATATCTCCATTAACTTCTCCTATACCAGTAGCAGGAAAACCAGATGTATCTGTTACATATATAATACTATCACCAGCTGTACATGCTGTTGTTAGAGTTGTACGTATTGATATAGTTTCGGTAAGATAATTAGGAACTAATGTATCGTACGCCTTATCAGTCATATTATAAAATGTTTCAGTTAGATGATTTGTAGTAACATCCGCAGCAGATGTTTCATTAAATAAATAATTATTGTAACCATCAACTGATGTAATGATAGTTTCTATAATATCTTCTGCATATTCACCAATAGGATAGAAGTAATATGAAGGGCAAATAATATCATAATTATAAAGAACATTTAATGCAGACCCTAATACTAATTGCCCAGTTTCATAATTAATCTCAAACCCATCACCTGATGCTTGTGGTGTTTCGATTAATGTGTCTTTATTTCTAATAATAATTCCAATTGGTGGAATTGGAGCTAAGGCATTATGTGCAAAATTAAATATTGAAGCTAAACTATCATTAGGGGCAGGTAAATATGTTGGGGTTAAAGTCTCATTAGTTACCTGTATTTTATCAGCTTCTATTTGTGCCTGTATTTCAGTATCTTGTAATCTACACAAAAGATCTAAACATGTTAAAATAATAACATTAGAGTTATATTTGCGTATTATTTCCCTCTGACGCACATATCCTGTAAAATTAGTAAATTCATCACTTCCAGTAGCATAAAATCTTTCTTTTAATATTATAGTACTACCTAATCTAATTTCTGATACACATCCTGGTGAGTAATTTCCAGAATTATTATTAATTTCTATTGTTAATGAAGCAATACCAAATTCATAGGAAAAATTTTGATTGTAATTAATAATATTATTATTAATTACGCCATTAATAGTAGTAGTATAAGAACGTACAATATCTTTACGTAAGAGTAGTTGTTGTGCTTTAGTGCTTAATGCTTTTGCCATAATTATGGTGTATTAATAATAAACCAAGGTGAATCAATTGATCTATTATTAAAATATAATGGTCCATTATTTCTAGTTGTATCTATTTTTGTATCAACTGTGCCACGATTATCTAATGCATAAATTGTTATATTTTGATCATAAGGCATAGAAAAATATGTTTCAATACGCTGTAATTGTACAGGAGCATTACCCCATTCAAAATGAGAACTATCTATCCAATATACACCAGTATTACGTACATCTCCCAATGTAACAACAATTAATGATTTAGATAAAGCAAAAGTTTCATTTGAAGTAGAAAATATAAATACTATGCCATTTGTTTTAGCTTTAAAAGTAATATTCCCTAATGTATATGTATTATCAGCTATTGATCCAATAATACCTTTAATTTGATCAGCTTCAAATCTTAAAACTCCATCAGTATTGGTAAAACTCCAATTTGTCGCTTTTTGGAATATATATGCTCCTAATCCAGCTATAAGCATTTTTTGTGGATTAGGGGCAATATCAAAAAAAGAAGATAAATTACTAAAAGTTGCGTTATGGGAGAATGCAAAAATAAACATACCATTCCATTCATATTCTAATCCATAAATTGCCATCATTAAATTACCTTCATATGCATAATTATTTGGATAACAGTGTTGATATTCAGTTATTGTAAAAGGAAGAGTTTTTATTGTTTGTTGTACATTGTTTACTGAGCCTACCATTCCTAATGTACTATGTGTTATCATACGCGTATTAGTTATGGTAAAATTATCACTATCCCAAGATATATTTGGGAATCTTGGATGGTCATGATAAGAATGTGCGTCATAAAAATCAGTATATCCATTATAATCTTCTTCGTCAGCATATGATTTTCCGCCGCCATTACATTGTATTAGAGCAGAACATCCAACAGTATTTTTAATATAATCACGCATTGTATTATAATAAGCACGTTCTGTATAATGCATAAATTCAGTAATATCTGCTTGATGTTGTGTAGTATAACTAGTTAAATATGCGTAATAAGGTCTATGAAAAGTAAAAGTAGTTTTATCTTTCTCAGTTATTTCAATAGGAAATCCATTGTATTCTTTAAGAATAAAACTTCCTAATGTAACCGTACCAGTATTTTTTCCAACAAAAATTCTTGCCATCATAGTCCCTGCAAAAGTAGATTTGAAATATGTTTTATATTCTGTTGGAGTTGTAGTTATAGTTTTATTAATATTATAAGCTGGTTGATATTCTGGAGGACTAACAGCCTGTAAACTGACTTGAATAGTTCTTTCGGAAGAAGCAGATAACACTGTTGTTAATTCATATATTTTATCTGTACTGATAGTCAACCCCGTATTTCCATAATTTACATGCCAATCTGATGTACTAGCTGTGGTGATAGTTATTATACAAGAACCACTAGAATAAACTTTCGAAGCTACAGCTGGTAATACAACTCCCCAAGAATTACCTTGTACACTGTGGTCAAATATTTGTATACCTTCTGCTATTTCATTTAGTCCCCAAGCAGCAATAGTTGCTGCAGGAGTAATATATTTATTTTCTAGCCAGGTGTTCCATTGCAATGTTAATTCATTTAAATAATATTCAGGATATCTAGTACTTGCATTACTATAAAGAGCTGGATCTAAATGCCCTGAGTTCCAATAATATTTTAAAAAACTATCTTCATTGACTATTTCGATTATGGCAAACATTGGGTCGTCTTTATACGCTAATCCAGTATATGGATTAATGTGTGATAAAACCTTATTAATATAATCTTTTTGTAATTCAATACACCTAGTATCAAAATGAGTAATTGTTTTTAAAGGATTATGAACATCTAATGCACCTTCAAAATCTTGTGGTCCAATATATTCACATTTAATTGCGTCAGCAATTACAATACCGTCTGCAACATCACTTAATACTACATTATTTGTTGTCCCAACACTCAAATAATAATCGCCTAAAGAGTTCCATACGCCACCATTAATACGTTGGTTTTTTAATAAAATACCAGTCCCACTTGCGTGTGTAACTATAAATTTTGCGTTTGAAGTCCTATTATCATCTGCACTCCACATTGCATAAATACTATAATTACCTTCTGTAATAATAGTTGGAGTAAATGTTGCTGTATATAATCCTGATCCAGATGATTTGTATTGATAATTACTACCATAATATCCTGCAGTAGTAGTACTACTTGTCCAACTACCAGTAAAAATACATGCAGCATCAAGATTATCAACAATAACATCAACAGCTATATCTTGATTAGTCCATTGTCTATAACAATGTGTGCACAAGTAAGCATATATTCCTTTGCTCCGTAATTGTGCCATATAATAATCAAATAAATCCAATGCTGTCGTATCTAATGTTTGCGTTGTCCCATCATTACTAAGAATACCACTTGGATAAAAATGATCTAAATGATGAATTCTAATAGCATTTATACCAAAAAATGATAAATAATCAGCATATAAAACAGCATTTGTTTTTGATGGAACATTACCACTATATGCTAATCCTGCGCCAAAAATTTTAAAATTTTCGTTATTGCGTAAAAAGACACCTGCACCAGTAGTAATAGCTTCTATTGTTGTAGGTGTTGCAATTATTTTACCTATATTTGCAGGAGAATTATTATCCATTATGTTAAATCTAAAGAAAAATCATAATATTCAGTTACAACTGATTCTTCAGAAACACTTATAGTGCTTACTTCATCAGTTGTATATTCTTGTAAAGTTAGCACTGTTTCTATTGTTTGTTTTATCCCAGACAATAAATATTCTTCTTGACATGTTTTGATATACCCAATAATATCTGTTTCTGTTCCAATAAGGGCTATTTTAACATATTCATTATTGTCAATATAATTTATAAATAAATTTCTAATTTCATCAGTTAATAATATCGAAGGAAATCTAATTTTTAATTCTTTTTTATTATTTGTTGTTTCATTTGTAATATGTGCTAAATTACCCTCTAATAAGGTGTAAAAACTTTGTGTTTGTTCTTTAGATAATATAAGAGTATCTATACCACCAGGAGGAATATCTATTTGATATTCCCATAAACCAGTTACAGTATTATAAAGATAGACTAACCATCGTGCTATTGGTATTTCATATTCATATGCCCCAATATCATATGTACGACCTTGTGGACGTGATAATCCATTATAATCTGTTGTAACATCTACAATCGTACCTCTATCAATACATGGAGAATTTGTATATAAATTATATGTAACAGTTAATGCAGGATCACCAAAAATAGAGTTTAGATCTTGTTGAGTAGCGGTTTGATAAGCTAGTAATGTGCTATAAGTTACTCCTTTATACAAAAAATTTAAAGCATATGCTTCGTTAGTTTCTGGGTCGCTCAAATTATAATAACAATTATAATCTGAATCAAAGTTAGTTAAATTACTATATGAATCAGCTAGAAAGTATAATGTTTCACCATTACCATAAGCAATATTGTTTTTTACTTCATAGTTGTTACCACCACTTTGTACAGAAAAAATAAACCCAGGAACAGTAGTATTTACACCACCAATCAGAGTATTATTGTAAAATTTAATATTATCAGTAACTCCATGCGCTAGATCACCCTCTGTACCCATATTATATAAATTATTATAACAAATATTATTTTTCATTGTAACATTATAAACACCACTATCACATACAATTCCAAATCTATCATTACCTTCGCAATAATTATTTTCTACTATAACATCATGACAATACCAACCAATATTTATACCATGACGGCAACCATTATAAATTTTATTATTTTTAAAAGTTAAGCTGTAATTCGCCCCACCAGTAGAAGATATTTCAATACCTTCCCTAGAATTTCCAACATTATTAATAATATTACCATCAAAGGTAATATTATAACATCCATAACTTTGGCCATATATTTGTAGTCCACCTATTTTATCGTCTCCAATAACTGTACAATTTTGTATATTAAAATCATGGCAAATATCAGTTAAACCAATAGCAAGCGCTTGATTACCGGTAATATTATTAGCATCAAAAGTGCACCCTATTATGTCTATAAAACTATGTCTTCCATAAAATTCTAAAGGATGGTTGCTTGTTAAAGCTCTAAAATGTAAGTTTTCAAATTTAAAATAATTTGCATCATGTTGTTGACTATGCCACCAATAGAATTTTGGTAGATCACCAGAACTATAATCACTAAAAGTAATAATATTATTTGCTATGCCAAAAATGTTATATAGTTCCCATGTTTCATCCCAGATATCACCTCTTTTAAATAATAATTTATCGTTAGGATGCAGTGTTGCCGTACTGAGAAAACTTAAGGTTTGTAATGGATATATAGTATCTTTACCAGAATTAGTATCATTTCCAGAAGTTGAAATGTAAAAGGTATTAGCTTGATATGCTCCCATAGAATAATACCCAGGTATTCGTTCAATTCCTGCATAATCAGTTGTTATAGATATTATATCAACCCCTACTATTCTAGCAGGTGAATTAATTGATAACCCATAATCAGAACATAATAAAGGGTTAGACGCCATAGAATTAGCATCTTGACCGGTTGTGGATTGATATAGAGCAAATTGGGCATAAGAATATTGGGTACTATAATAAAAGCTATCTCCCGCTATTGTTTTATAATAACAATTATAATCAAAGTTAATATTAGTATCTTGTGTAGTAGCTTTTCTTAGACAATATCCATCGACCACAGATATTATATTATTTTTAAAAGTTATGTCATGATTAATTGTTACTCCATCGCTGCCAACAAATAAACCATTACAAGTGGTTACTCCTGTAAAAGTGTTATTGTAGATATTAAAATACTTTGTTCCAGTTTGTAAATATGTTAAATATTCTGTGCAATCAGTAATAAGATTATTATAAAAATTAATTGTATATCCATCATTACCTGAACCATATGTCCATACCCCATTAGCACAATTATCAAAATGGTTATTATAAATATTTGTATCATGTTGTATTGTGCCATTGATAAAAATACCATTCTTATATTTTAATGTTTGTCCTGACTCTCCAGAAGTAAAAGAAGTGCCCACATTAGAAACAGAATTATTGTAGCAATCTCCACCACCAAAACCTATTCCCATCTCCCAACAATCATAGCCAATATTATCATGCATCGTGTAATAATCGCCAGCATTGACTAAAGTTTCCATGTTTAAGAGAATACATGAACTGTCATACGAGGTAACTCCATACATTTCTGAAAAAGGTGATTTCCAAAACTCTACATTTGCCGCCCATACTGTATGAAGCGTAGGTTCGCTTGTATAATATCTGCGACCACCACCACACTGTTTAGTAGTAAGATTCCTAACGATAATATGATGGCCCTGGCTTATCATTATTTGATAAACAAGGTAGTCACCATTGCCGTCTATCATTGTTGCGCCGCCAGTAGCAGAAGAATAAAGACCTGCTGTTTTCTGAAAAGTAATGTTTTCTAAAATAATATAACAGTTATTATTTTTCGCTTGTGTACCACCGTTATGAGATAACCAAGCACTTACATTTCTTGCACCAACTTCTATTATATGAGTATTTGGATTAGTGTCATCCGTACAACGGATAAGAACTTTACTGTTTACTAAATCATATCCCCATTGTCCTGATGCGTTTATTGTTTCACTATTTTCATAATCTCGATACGTCAATCTAACATCATCTTCCCATACTTGAGCAGTCTCATTCATAACCTTAGACCAGATATTACCACCTTCATCAGTCCAATCAGTAACAATATCACTACCATCTATAATTGGTTCTGCTCCGGTGCCATAAGAAGTATAAGTTATAGGTGAATCTTCTGTTCCTGAATACCAACAATGCAATGTCTCTCTCCAAGTATCGCCACGATTGAAATAAACTATATCATTTGGAGCAAAAAAACTTGAACTGACTTGTGCTAATGTTGTAAAATCTTGTGTTCCATCATTTGATACATAAAATTTACCATTCCATTGATATGCCCCAATATCATACTCACCATTACGAGGTCTAATATTAGATTCATAATCTTCTGTAATATTAATTTCAGTCCCAGTATTAATACAAGATGAATTAGAAAAGAGTCTATATTTATCAGTTAACGAAGGAGTAGTAGATATAGAATGTTGATCTTGATTTGATATATTTTGCCAATTACCAAGCGTAGTATAATAAGTACTAGAAACTCTGGCTAATATAGAAACATTCCAACAATTATAATCTATATCAAATTCAGATATATCACTAGCGCTATTAAACCTTAGTCCAACTTCAGTTGTAGTATCAAAAATATTATTTTTTATAATATAATTAGATAACATTGTAGCTGTATTAGAATAAAGCATTAAATGGCTACCATTTACACCATTCCATCTTTGATCATGGGCCCATCCACCACCTGCGTACCTACATGTATTATTAATATATTGAACATTATTTACTGTTGTTGTAATATCTCTTTCCCATATTTCTATAGAATACTCACAATTAGTAATAATATTATTCTGAAAAACAACATTATTAATTACATATGTACCTGATCCTTGAGTTGTAATACCAGCATCGTATACATTATCTATTCTACATTTTTCAATTAATAAATTAGAAGCATTACCATAGAATTCAATAGCATTGCCTAATCTAACAGTATAATCACTATATTGATCAGCGCCCCCAATAAATGAAAAGTCACAACTTCTAATAATTGAACTATTAGCAACACCACTACCTATTCCATGTCTACCCCAATATCTAAAGTCTAAATTTTCTATAATAACATAACTTTTATTACCAGAAACTCCATTATGATGAAGCGCTAATTCAACATCGGTATAATAACTTGCAGGATTACTAATTGAATAAAGTAAAACACAATCATTGTCAAAATCATACCAAAAATCACCTTGTGCACTTAAATCATTAGAAGATTGTTTTTTTACCCCACAACTATTTTCATTATTAAAAATAATATTACCAACATCTAAAGTTAATAAATTAGGGGCATTGCAATTATTAAATGATACCGTATCAAAATATAATATTGCACCATCTGGGATAATATTACCTAAATACCAAGTCAATCTTGCATCTGCAGCAGTTGTATCAGCTTGATAATAAATAGTAAATGTTTTCCAATCAGTAGTAATAGCACAACTTTGTGAAGAAGAGGTCGAATAGTAATGTTCCCAAGGTGAACCTTCTTGCATTAAAGGTATACTTAAGATAGTAAAATCTATTGTCGTTTTTGCTTTAAATATTAGCTTATACCATTGTCCTGAAATAATACTAACAATATTTGTAGTAGATGTATATAATTGAATATCACTACTAGTAATACCATTATTTACACAAATAAGTTTATACCCTGCTATACCACTATCAAATTCACCTACTGTAGTAGTTCTTCCACTTCCAGTAGTATCTGCACCATTAGTTGTATTACGGTATAACGACCATCCAGTAGTATCAACTTCAAATGATGTATTATTTAATAATTCGCTACCAATAATAGTTGCATTTACACCAGATGTTTGCCAAATATTATTACTAAAATCTCCCCAGTCAGATGAAGCATTAGCTTGCCAAGAGCCTAAAATTAAAGGTTTATTTCCTGTACCATAAGCTCCATATGTTACATAACCAGCAATAGATCCATTGGAAGGGGTTAATGCTTCTCTCCAAGTATCCCCCCGTTTGAATAAAATGCTATCACTAGGGCTAAATGTAACAGAAGTAACTTTTTCAATTGTAGCCCAAGCATTAGCGTCTGAAAGACCATCTAAAATATCATTGCCACCATTTTTAATATAATATATAGCCATTTTTACACCAATGACCCATCTGCGTCAACATCAAATTCTTGCATTGTTATTTCAACAATATATTTTTGCGTTGTATCACCAGGTATCCATTGTTCGTTATATTTTAGTAAGTATCCTTCAAGCTTTTTTTCAGAATATAAATTTGCCCCACTATTAATAGGGACAGTAATTCTTACGCCCTGATTATTATCTATATAATCAGATAATTGAGTACGTACAGTATCGGTAATGACTTGTTTTGGGAAAGTTAAAGTAATAGTTTGCCAATTCGCTTTATGCTCAGACGACATTAAAGATAATGATCCATCAGCTAATGTCATAAAGTTAATGTTAGCTTGATTTGTACGTGTTAATGAATTTAAACCAGCTCTAGGAATTGATGTATCTCTTACCCATAAACTTGTCCCAGTATCAAAATGTTCAATTGACCAATATTTTATTCTACTCATGATTTTTTATAATTTAAAATAAATTTGGTATAGAGATGCCATTATTATTATAAATATTTTATACTACCATCATTAAGTTTATATGTTCCACCTGTATACATATGTACCATAGAATTATTAGTAGTTAATTGTATATTTTCAGGTAATGTTGACGCTGCTGTTAAAACAGCATTAGTCGCTGTTGTTGTATAAGTTATTTGCAGATTATCAGCTGCTGTACACCACCAAGGTGGAACATATGGTGTATATTGTGGTTTAATTTCTATTTCCCAAGGGATATACCAAGGAACAGAAACTTGTTTTTCTATTATTTTTTCTTTAATAATAATAATAGATGCTTCTTTTGCTTTCGGATCGATATCCTGACGTTCTTTAATGCGATCTATACGGCCATCTTTCATGTCCTCTAAATCGCGTTTTAATATTCTAATTTCTTCATCTAATTTTTGTCTTTGTTCTTCTTTTTGCTTTAATATTTCCAATGTTGTTTTTACTATAATTTTAATGCGTTTTATCTCTTCTTCCTTCATTTCATTTTCTGCTAACTTTACCCCTTCTTTTACTATTTCTTTTTGCGTCATGTATTTCCCCTTTCTATTCTTGGCATCTCTATACCAAATTTAAATATATTATAACCTTTATACAATTAAATCTTCTTTAGTTGTGCAATAAATAATACTTTTCAAATCTTGGATTGCATGGATAAAAGGATTTACTTGAACACTTCCATCATTATAAAAATCCTTTGCTAATTGGACACAATCTGATTGATCATCAAAAATAAATGTTACCCTTTTACCATCACGACTAATATTAATTAATTTAATATTTTTACTTTTTAAATATGCTGCTAAATAGAAATCACTTACTGGGTATCCTTTTGTTTTTTCATCTTTTTTTAAATTAAACATCATATCTCCTTTTTCATAATAATCATATTTTGATTATATGTAATCATATTTTGATTATATTTATTATCCGTAATAACCTCTATTCTTATCTAAATTAAAACGTTCTTCAACCCCAGGTCTCTCGCTAAAATATGCAGATCTAGGCATAATATATCCTTCAAATCCACGTAATATACCTTCAAGATTTCTATTTACTATTTGTAACTCTTTATTAGTAATATTAATTTTTGATGCAATTTCTATTGTTTGAGTTTTTGTTTCTTCTGTAGTTTTAGAACGTGCTCCTTGTATAAAACCATAAACGCCACCAACAACACCACCAATAATAGTACCAATAGGGCCAAATGCTGATCCCGCAATAGCACCACTAGTGCCTAAACTCATACCCGTACCCCAAGGATTACCACTACCTTTTGCTTTATATGCGTTAGCCATTTCACTTGCAAATGATGCAATACTTAGAGCTGCCCCCCCTACTTGCCCAAAACTCATACCAGAACTTCCAGTTGCACTAGTAGCATTAACTCCACTAGACTTTACAGGAACTGCTGAAGTTATACCTTTTGCATCTTTTATTAATGCATACTGACTACCAGTACTAGCTTGTGTCCCTTGTGTTTTATTACCACCAAAAAAATTCATAACAGTATCTAATATACCACCAGATGTATTTTGTGTACTAGTATTTGTTGTTCCAGAAGTTAATGCGTTAACTTCTTGTGTGCCTTGTTGGATACCTTCAATATGTGCCTTTATAATCATTGGTACAGCATCTTTTATTCCAGTATAATGTGCTTTTTGTAAAGGAGACATAAAAGCTGTTGCCATATTTGAAAAAATACCTGTTTTTTCTTCAAACATCTGCATTATATTCTCTGATAATGTCGATTTATAAGCATCCATTATACTGCTTAAATATTCGGTTGGATCTAGTTCACCATGGAAAATATCATTTAAATAATCAGCACTCGTTTGCTGTAATTCATCAGCCAACCCCTTTACTTCTGAAATCATTTGTTTATAAATTTCAAAACGAGTCTCTATTAATTCATTTATATATTCATTGGCTACTTGTGAAGAAACATTATTTTCACGTGCAATTCTATATATTTCTGTGGTAGATTGTTCACGTGCTGCATATAATGCGTTAATAGCTGTTTCACGTTGTTGTACATCAACGATAGAAGCACCAACTTTTTCTAATGCGATCTTTCGTCTTTCTGCTAAAATTGTTTGAAGGGAAGCACCACTGGCTTCATACATTTGTAATAATTGAGAATTTTCTTGTAAAGTTATATTAGCTAAATTTTTAGTTTCTTCCTGTAATGCTAATATTTTATCATTACGAATATCAATTAATTTATTTGCTACTTCTAATGCATCCTTATCATCTTGTCGCGATAATCCATAAGCTTTAACAATACCTACAATAGTTTGTGCACTTTCTTCACGTGCATTATATAAATCATTAATTAATTGTTCTTTTTTACCTTGCTCTCCGACCAATTCAGCTACTTCAGTAATAACATTTCTTGCTTTTTCTGAAGCTAAAGTAGTAGCGGTAACATTTTGACTTTCCAATAATTTAAGCCTGGCATTATGCTCTATTATTGATAATTGTTTACGCAATTCTGGAGTAATATTAGTTAACGCTGCATTGAACTTTTGCGTATTTTTTGTACTATTATCAATTTCATTTGAAATATTTTTTTGTCCTGTTAATGCTAAATATTGTTCTTTTGTAATAGGTATTTCTTTACCTGTAGCAAAATCTAACCTACTATACTTTTTAGGGGGTGAAGTTTCATTCTTGGTTTTTTTAACCATGTTTAAAGCTTCCCCTAATGGCTGATAAATATGTGTACTGATCCACCCACCTAAATCATGCACAATCCATGTAATATCTTGCCAAAATTGTTTTGTTGCAATACCTAACCAATGTGCTTTATTAAATGCTCTTTCAGTATCTTGCGCCATACCTTCAATACTTTGCGTTGTTGCTGCAAGAGCTTCTTTACTTGATCTGATATAATCTAATACAATAGTTAATGAAGCACCTTTAAAAAGTTTGCCTAAAATATCCTTTTGCGCAGTAACGCTTAAATCTTTAACACTTTCTTTGATACGGTCTAATACTGCTCCAATAGTAATAACTTCATCAGAATTAAAGGTAATCCCAAAGACTTCAGCTAACTTTTGTGAACTTTCTGTTAATCCAGATAATGTTTGTAATAAAGCAGCTCCTGCTCTTCTACCACCAAGCATATGCTTATCGGCAAAAATTAACATTTGCACTAAATCATCTAAACTATCTACTGATTCAGCTGCTGTAGGGGCGATGAAACCCATAACTTGTTGATATTCACCAACGCTAATATGTGCTTTTGTGAAAAGTGCAGCTAAGGAATCAGTGATACGAGCGAATCTTTCACTTTCAGTAGCAGCATTTTTAACTTTATTACCAAATAATTCGTATGTTTCAATTAAGGCTTGCGCTACTGTATCCTCTCTTTCGCCGGTTAATACCATTAATGAACGCACATATTGAATTGTTTTTGCTGCAGATTCAGATTTTTGTCCTTCAAAAATAAGTGTTTTGTATGCGTTTGTTAATTGTTGAATAGAAATTGAAGAAAATTCAGCTGTTTTGTATATAGTATTACGTATTGTAGCATATGTTGTATCAAAAGAATGTGCGGTCTCTTGATTAACTACACGAGTTACTAAAAGTACTTCATTAACTTTTTTAATTGTTTGTACTAAGTTACCTAGTTGTTCAAGAATAAAATTTATGGAACCATATAATACTTTCCATCCAACAGCCCAAAGCGCTAACCTACCAAGATCTATCCCATGGAAAAAGTTATTTTGAGCAGCGCTTAATTTCTGGTAACGTTCTGTTAATTCTTGTTTACGTGCTGCTGCAGTAGCATCTAAAGTAATACCTTGTTGCTCTACTTTTAAATAAGAACTTAGTTCTGCAGTAGTACTAGCTAAACTAACACCCATTAAATCATTTTTAGATTTATAATAAGTTGTTGTTTCTGCAAGTTTTTTTAATTGTACATCTGCACCACCTTTTTGATTTAATTGATTATAGGCTAATAATAATTCTGTTTTTCGTGCCGCAGCTGTTGCGTCTAAAGTAATACCTTGTGCCTCAACTTTGAGATATGCACTTAATTCAGATTTAGTATTAGCTAAACTAATACCCATTAAATCATTTTTAGATTTATAAAAAGATGTTGTTGTCGCAAGTTTCTGTAATTGTGTCTCAGCATTTAAAGTATCTTCTGAAACAACTTTAAAAGCGTCAGACGCCCTTTTTGCGCCATCGGTAATATTTTTAGTAGCGTTCTGATCTATTTTAAAGTAAGACGATAGATTGTCTTTTGCAATAGATTGACCTAATTTAGAAAATTCAGATTTAACAGCTTTTGCAAATTTTTCTGTATCACTTAATTGTTTTTTCGCTCCTGGAGCAAGATCAAGGGCACTAGGTGCTTTAAATGTTTTTAATTCACGCTCAATTTGGGCCGTAGCTTTTTTAATTGATTCTAATGAAATTCCAACTGTTAGAAGGATATCTTCTGCCATAGTATTATATTATAATAGGGTGCAATACGAGAGAGCGCGTATGTGCACATTTAATCCTTAATTTTTGGACTCTGATTGCACCCATTATATATCTCTAATTAAATCTGTATAAAATTGATAAAATATTTCTAAATTATCAAAATCTGACCGCATCCAATCTGGGCCTAATTTTTGCCCAAAAGGGCGTAATTGGTCTTGATTATTTGTTTTATAATTTCTCGCCCATTGACACCATCTATTAAATAATGTTGGTGTATATAGTACATATTTATAAGGATCTGATACTGTATCATAAAACGATAGTGCTTCTTCTGTTGAATCAAGATACATCCTAAATTGCACAATATTAAAAAAATCAGCTGGTAAATCATTTATATCTAGCTCGTTATAACAGGGGAGTCTGTTGAGCTTTTTTGCGACACCCCAGATTGCAAAAAATTTTGATCGTTAGCCGCTATTTCACGTGCATTTTTTTGTGTTTCTAATGCTCTAAAATTATTTAATTCTTCAATTAATTGATCAATAACACGACCATCTAATATTTTATCAATATCATTAATAGAATTAAATATTTGTGTCCTCGTTTCTGGGTCTAAACACATATAAACAATACTTTGGTAATTTAATATACGTACAGATGCTAATAAAGCTTGTGATTCTACTGTAATATCAATAAATTGCTGCTTTAGTTCATCCCTTGATTTTTTAGATAATTCATCCTTACGTATTTTTTTAAATTTATCTAGTTCATCATTAATTATTTTTTGTTTTTCCTCAACTGTTTTATTATCTAAGTTAGGCAATAAATCAACAATTTCATTACGTTGTGCTAATTCAAATGATATTATACCAGTAATGAAATCATCTGTGGTATAAGGTTCGATTGCAAGAGCAAAAGAATGCGTCCTATTCTCCCGCTCTTGCAATCGAATACGTTCTTTTTCAAGATACGCATTATATTCTTCTAAAATAGCTAAACGTTGACCTTGTGTAATTTTTACAAGTAAAATTTCAACGTATCTATCAGAGTCATCATTAATACGTATCATTTTTTCTTTTTTATACAATGAATAAATATCTATCTTTCTTTTACTATTTTCAGTCATTCAATCCTCCTTATTTTAATTCAACTTATACTGCCGATGTAAACATTCCAGAACCAGTTAAAGTTGGATATACACCTAATGTTTTATCATATAGATAATTAACATATGCGTAATTTGGACCAATATTCTTTAATGTTCCAACCAATGCTGATTGAGGTATGGTTACTGTTTTATTTGCAGCTACCATAGAAGCAGTAATTGCTACTTCTTCTGTATTAAAAGTTGAAATATGTGTTCCAGAACGAGTTTCTTGAATAGCAACAACACGCAATGCATATACCGATTCATCAGGTACTTGCAATGGTGTATATGCTAATGTTCCAACATAACCAGATGCTCCAGATGCTAACCTAATTTTACTACCCATAATAGGTTGTGTAAACTCTTTGGCAGGTTCAGCATTACCAGCGAGTGAACGTGTTCCCTTAGCATTAGTATCACCAGTATTTAACCCAGGTACAGGTAGCCAGTTCTTAAAAATTACAGAACGGGTATACTGGGTATTTGCTGTATTGATTCTATTTGCCCAAACAGTTGTCTGGAAAATATTATTCCAGTTGTACTGTTTATTATTTGCATCGTCAGGGTCATCTTGTTGTAATACATCAAGAATAGTATTGTTAGAAACTTTATCATACACTTGTAATGTTACCGTAGCATTGTTTACACTCACATCTAAGATAGGATCATCATCACCAAAGATGTGAATAACATCCTGTGTAGCATCAATTGCACCAGTTAATTCATTAGCACAATCAATGAAGTATCCTTCAACAAATACTATCTCTTTTTTCCTTTTAACTAAATCAGATGCTAATACGCCCATATTTTTCTCACCTCCATTCGTTTAATGATTTTTATCCAGTTTGTAATGACCGTACATAAACAATCTCAAAATCAATCATAAAACGGTATCTATCTGCCACTAATACACCCGTTGGGGGGATATTTCTACTTTTTACATTTAATACATCAACATCTGTTATTGGAGTTACAAAATCACTTATTATTGGTGGATTTGAAACATTATAAATATCAATATATTCTGTTTCTTCTAATAAAGTGCGTACATCATTACATAAAACATCACGCTGATATTTATTAATTTCTTCTGATTGTTCACCACCGCAGAAACCATATATATTAAATAAATAAGATATTTCATCATATTGATCACGAAATGTAGTACTCTTTTTATTATTCACTGGTTGTTCTACAAGAGCAATTGTAGGTAATAACAATTCTTGTAATGAAGTTGGATAACCTAAAATAATATCTAATTGTGGATCATTAAAATGTTGTTTCAATGTTTGTGTTAATCCACTTTTAGTATATGTTTCATTATTTAAAAAATAATATAACGATTGTGTAATATTTGTTATATAATTTATAATTGTAATTGGCATTTATAACCTCATTAGTATAAATTAACACTTTTAATTGCTTTTCGAGCATCAGCAATTAATGTGTTCCTAAAGTAATAACCACCTGCTTGATACATGTTAAAGGGTTGGCCTCTGGGAATCCATGCCAAATGTTTTACTATTGATTCAACTTTTCTTGGCAAACCTTGAGTATCTTCATTAGCACCAAAAAGCGTTAAATAACCACCATCACGTGCAGTAATAGTTATAGGGCCAGAACCACCATATTCCCAAGTTTCAAGCAATTTTCCCCATGCTTCACCAGCTTCAGGATCATCTGAATGACGTAATTCAAGATTATTTGATTTTTGATTACCATGATACCAAGCAAACCCTATCAATGGATTTATTTTTTTAGGATCACCTAATTCTACAAAAAGTTTATTCCTTAAAATTTTTACCATATATGATTCATTACGTATAGCTGTTCTAAGATCAATAAATCTATCTTTAATAAAGTTATGTGTAGACCCTGGGTAACTAATTAATGCTGCTTCTTCTTCAATTGTTGGAGCAAAATCAGCGATTTTATCTTTTAATCTAGGTACATTATTTTCTAACATTGCAGATAATGTACTTTTTAAACGTTCTAATACAGTATCAAATTTCCTTCTACCTGAAGCACTTAATTGTGCTTTTTTAATGACTAGATGGGCCATCTTGATTTTCTTTAAAAATTTGTTGTGTTTGTTTTTCTTTTTTAATAAAATCATCTTCAAAAGCAGTAATATCACCACCACTACGTAGTGTAGCAACTAATACCCCAACATTAAATGATGCTTGAGAAACATCATTATGCACGCGTGCTTTTATTTTCTCTAACAAAGCTTTTTCTTGAATACTTGATTGTCTCCCTAAAGCATCAATATAATCTAACAATGACCGTTTAGTTGCTGCCATTATAGAACGTACACCTTCTGACCATATATCATGTTTTTTTTCTGTCATTATACATCTCCTTATTGTAAACGTGTAGCATATAGCACAATTTCATTTGTGTCTTCACAATCAATCACCCGATTAACTCTGAATTTAATACTATCATGTTCTATTTTAACATCCTTACTCTGTGCAGTTGAACGATGATCTCTGCTTGCAACAATAATAATATCGGAAGTTTTATAAAAACCACCAGCAGAATCTGTTTTACCAGAGTAAGGATTCCATAATATAGATCCTGAAAAAAATGAACTTGTTTCTGTCCATGTCTGCTTGCGGTAAGCATCAAGGGCTGAATAGCCAGCGCCAGTTGTAAGAGATAAAAATTTTAAACCATATATCCATTCATCTGCACGCACATCTCTTAGAATATGTTTTTGATAATTGTTTAGGGGCATTATAGACTCACTTTAATTAGTAGTTTCTATTGTTGTAATTCCAACACCTTCAATAGATTCAGTTGGCGCTCCTTTTAATTCTACACCACAACTATCTAATTCAGTTTCAACTAATCTACGACTACGTGTTACAAATATAGTTTCTACTTTTTGTTCTAACCTTTTAAGTTGCATATCCAACATTTCAGGTATTTGTGTTAAATCAGTACGACCAGCAGGGTTTGAATGCGAATATGCTGTGCGCGCAGATTTTTGTATCTCACCACGCGTTAAAACAATTGCTGCACATAAAACTAACAATTGTTGATCTTCTATACTGGGATCTGGTGAAAAATATGCAGTGTCACCAGAACCAACAACTGAATATTGAGTGTTAGGTGATTGGAGATTAAAATCTGCAAGTCCATCATTAATTCCTGAGAATAATTGATTTGACGAATAATATAAATTTGTTGTATCAGTATCACCCATCTCTCTTGCCAATCTTGACATTAAATCTTTTTCATATACAATAGACATTGAATTTCACCCCCTAAGCATCTTGCATGCCTGATTGAATTAATCTCGTTTGTTCTGTTGCTGTTTTTAATCTCGTTTGTTCTGTTGCTGTTTTTAATCTTATAAAATATATTGTTTGGCTTGATGAACTACTTGAAACGCTCCTTGAGGAACTTAAACTACTAGAACTGCTTCTACTCGACGACGATTGAGAGCTGGAGCTGCTACTGCGTGATGAACTCGATTCACTTGAGCTGGAGCTGCTTCTACTCGACGACGATTGAGAG
>Ga0209820_1000002_pt1 | contig 114903 bp, 115 predicted proteins | sample PPLLak21cMay2015_FD_187254 | JGI IMG/M metagenome (GOLD analysis project Ga0209820, IMG submission 187254) | Freshwater sediment microbial communities from Prairie Pothole Lake near Jamestown, North Dakota, USA - PPLs Lake P7 Core (1) Depth... | ecosystem: Environmental > Aquatic > Freshwater...
GTCCAGCAGCACTTCGAGTTCTTCGCCTGACACCTCCTCGATGGCTTCCTTGAAGTCCGCGCGGATGTCATCGAGGGCGTAGAGCAGGTCGAGCTCCTTCGGCCCTCCACTGGCGCGACCCAGCTGAGTGGGATGGAACGCCTCGAGCAGCAGCAGGCCGCCGGGGCGCAGCGCGGCCGCCACGTTGCGATGCACCGCCGTGCGCATGGCGGCCGGCATGTGCAGGTACATCAGCACGACGGCATCGAATGCGCCGGGCGGTGGCGCCCACGTCTTGAGGTCCGCCACAAGGGTGTCGACGTGGACCCCGGACTCCGCGGCCAGCGCCCGTGACCTGGCGACGCCGACTTCGGAGATGTCGACGGTCAGGACTTCATGACCCTGGCTCGCCAGCCAGACGCCGTTGCGGCCCTCGCCGTCGCCGGGAACCAGGACGCGAGCGTGCGGGGGAAGGCGGTGGGCCTCGGCCATCAAAAACGCATTGGGCCGGGTGCCGTACTTGTAGCCCTCGACGGCGGAGTACTGCCTGTCCCAGAAGTTCATCGGGTGCCTCGTTGCGGTCAGCGGCTGCGCTGCTTCAGCAGCCTGTTCTGTTCGCGCTTCCAGTCCTTGTCCGCCTCGCTCGCTCGCTTCTCGAACTGCCGCTTGCCCTTGGCCAGGCCGAACTCGAGCTTGATGCGTCCCTTGCTGTAGTGCAGGTCCAGCGGCACCAGCGAATAGCCGGCGCGCTCGACCTTGCCGATCAGCTTGCGGATCTCGGCGGCGCTGAGAAGCAGCTTGCGCGTGCGGTCGGGATCCGGGGTGATGTGGGTGGAGGCGGTCTTCAACGGCGTGATGTGGCCGTTCAGCAGGAACAGTTCGCCGTTGCGCACGATGACGTACGACTCGCCGATCTGCACCTGTCCCGCGCGGATCGACTTGACCTCCCAGCCCTCGAGCACGAGGCCCGCTTCGAAGCGCTCCTCGATCGAGTAGTCGTGAAACGCCTTCTTGTTCTGGACGATCGCCACGCGGGGACTGCCTGCCACACTGAATAGAATTCGAGTGTAGGGCAGTTCGCACGGCAGGCCGTGCGGCCCGACCGTCGTCCGCCATGCCCCACGTTCAACGCTCCGTCTACCTCCACTACAGCGCCGAGCAGATGTTCGATCTCGTCGAGGACGTCGAGTCGTATCCGCAGTTCCTTCCGTGGTGCTCGGGTTCGCGCATCGTGGCCGATCGCGAGGGCGGCGTGGATGCCAGCATCGACATCGCCTACAAGGGCATCCGCTCGCGCTTCACCACGCGCAACCAGCATCGCTATCCGGAGCAGATCCGGCTCGAGCTGATCGACGGGCCGTTCCGTTCGCTGACCGGGCACTGGGATTTCCTGCCGCTGCGCGCCGGCGCCTGCAAGGTGCAGTTGACGCTTCAGTACGAGTTCGTCAGCGGCCTGCTCGGACGCGCCGTGGCGCCGGTCTTCGATGCCATCGCCAACTCGATGGTGGACTCGTTCGCGCTGCGTGCCGAGCAGTTGTATGGCCCCGCCTGAGGTTCGCGTCACGGTCGTCTGCTGCGCGCCGGGTTGGGAGGACCTCACCGAGGTGACATTGCCCGCCGGGGCGACGGTGGCCGACGCGATCCGCGCGTCCGGCGTGCTCGACCGGCGGCCGGAAATAGCGGCGGCCGCGCCCGACGTCGGCATCTGGGGCCGGGCCTGCGCCCTGGCGCAGCGCCTGGAGGACGGCGACCGGGTTGAGCTCTATCGACCGCTGACGGTGGATCCGAAGGAAGCGCGGCGGGTGCGCGCCGAAGTCAGGCGCCGCCGCTCGGGACGGCGCTGACTAGCTGCAGAGGTCACGGATCGCCTTGCGCATGCGATCCATCTCGGCGGCGCGCTGGGCGTCGTCGAGGTAGGCCCGGTTGCCGGCGGGATCCGTGCGCGTGATGCGCACTCCGTCTTCGAGGGCTCGGAGGTACCCGCGTGACCGTTCGCACTCGGCGGCCTTCTGCGCGGACTTCTGCTGCTCTTCCTGCGCCTTGCGCTCGCTGTCGGCGCGCTCCTGCTGCCGCTTGCGGAATTCGGCATCGCGTTCGGCGTAGGTCTTGGGGGCGTTCGCGGCGGCGGGCGCGGTCTCCGGCTTCTCGGCTTCGCCTTCGGCCGGGGCGGTGGCGCGGGCGGACTGGGAGGACGGGCCCGGCTGGCGGACGATCTGCGAGGCCTTGATGCTCGGCGGCGGCGGGATGTTCGAGTACACGAGGCGGCCGTTGTCGTCCTTCCAGGCCCATTGCGCCGAGGCGCCGGCGGCGAACGTGCCGGCGACGAGAGCCACGGCAAGCGCGGCGAGGGAAAGGGATCGACGAGTCATGGCGAGGTCTCCGTGAGCGGCCATTGTCCGACGGCGGCCCGCGGCGCGGCAAGGCGTCATTCGTCGGAAGAGCGCGGCACTTGGCGGCCAATTTCGAGTCGGGTCGATCCCGTATACTCCGCTTTTGCGTCATGAGGACAACTATGCGGTTGGTTCAGAAGGCGCTGACCTTCGATGACGTGCTGCTCGTCCCCGCCTATTCGGCGGTTCTGCCTCGCGACGCGCAGCTCACGACCAAAGTCTCCCGGAACATCGCACTGAACATCCCGCTCGTGTCGGCGGCGATGGATACCGTCACCGAGGCGAGCCTGGCGATCGCCCTCGCTCAGGAAGGCGGCATCGGCATCGTGCACAAGAACATGCCGCCCGCGAAGCAGGCCGCCGAGGTGCTGAAGGTCAAGCGCCACGAGGCCGGCGTGCTGCGCGATCCGATCACGATCACGCAGGACATGACCGTCCGCGACGCGATCGACCTGCAGCGGGCGAACAAGATCTCCGGCCTGCCGGTCGTCGAAGGCAAGCGCGTCGTCGGCATCGTCACGAACCGCGACCTGCGCTTCGAGACGCGCTACGAGGCGCCGATCCGCGAAATCATGACGCCGCGCGAGCGGCTCGTCACCGTGCGCGAGGGCGCCAGCCTCGAAGAGGCCAAAGAGCTGATGCACAAGCACCGGCTGGAGCGGGTGCTGGTGATCGACGGCAACGACGAGCTGCGCGGCCTGATCACCGTCAAGGACATCACCAAGGCCACCGAGCACCCGCTCGCGGCGAAGGACGAGCTTGGCAAGCTGCGCGTCGGCGGTGCGATCAGCACCGGTCCCGACTCCGACGAACGCGCCGAGCGCATGGTCAAGGCGGGCGTCGACCTCCTGGTCGTCGACACCGCCCATGGCCACCACCAGGGCGTGCTCGATCGCGTCAAGTGGGTCAAGAAGAACTTCCCGGACGTCGACGTGGTCGGCGGCAACGTGGCGACCGAGGAAGCGGCGAGGGCGCTGCTCGAGGCGGGCGCCGACGGCGTCAAGGTCGGCATCGGGCCCGGCTCGATCTGCACGACGCGGATCGTCGCGGGGGTCGGCGTGCCGCAGATCACCGCGGTGGCCAACGTCGCGCGGGCGCTCGCCGGCACCGGCGTTCCGCTGATCGCCGATGGCGGCATCCGCTACTCGGGCGACGTCTCGAAGGCGCTTGCCGCCGGAGCGTACGCCGTGATGATGGGCGGCATGTTCGCCGGCACCGAAGAGGCCCCGGGCGAGGTGATCCTGTACCAGGGCCGCTCGTACAAGAGCTACCGCGGCATGGGCAGCCTCGGCGCGATGACCGAAGGCTCGGCCGAGCGCTACTTCCAGGACAACGATTCCAACGTCGACAAGTTCGTGCCGGAAGGCATCGAGGGCATGGTGCCTTACAAGGGCAGCGTGCTGGCGATCATCTACCAGCTGGTGGGCGGCCTGCGCTCGAGCATGGGCTACTGCGGGTGCGGCTCGATCGACGAGATGCGCACGAAGGCGCAGTTCGTCGAGATCACGGCGGCCGGCATGCGCGAGTCGCATGTGCACGACGTGCGTATCACCAAAGAGGCGCCGAACTACCGGCTCGAGACCTGAGGGTCGCCGTGAAGACTTCTTCCTGGCCCGCCAGCCATCGTGCGGCGGGCCTTGTTTTTTCGGGACGCCGGCGCCGCCGGCGCGCGACGCGATGAACCACGACAAGATCCTGATCCTCGACTTCGGCTCGCAGGTCACCCAGCTGATAGCGCGCCGCGTGCGCGAAGCCAGCGTGTATTGCGAGATCCACCCGGCGGATGTGGGCGACGCCTTCGTCCGCGAGTTCGCGCCGCGGGGCGTGATCCTGTCCGGCAGTCACATGTCGGCGTACGAGGAAGCAACCGACCGGGCGCCGCAAGCGGTGTTCGAGCTCGGCGTTCCGGTGCTCGGCATCTGCTACGGCATGCAGACGATGGCGCAGCAGCTCGGCGGCCGCGTCGAGGGCGGGCACACGCGCGAGTTCGGTTACGCGGAAGTGCGGGCGCGTGGCCACACGCGGCTGCTCGCCGGCATCGAGGACGAGCGCAGCCCCGAGGGCTACGGGCTGCTGAAGGTCTGGATGAGCCACGGCGACAAGGTGGTCGAGATGCCGCCCGGCTTCAAGCTGATGGCGTCGACCGGGAGTTGCCCGGTCGCCGGCATGGCCGACGAGGCCCGCCGGTTCTACGCGGTGCAGTTCCACCCGGAAGTGACGCACACGCTGCAGGGCCAGGCGATCCTCAACCGGTTCGTGCTGGAGATCTGCGGCTGCAAGGCCGACTGGGTGATGGGAGACTACGCCGCCGAGGCAGTCGAGAAGATCCGGGCTCAGGTCGGCAACGAGGAAGTGATCCTGGGCCTGTCGGGCGGGGTCGATTCCTCGGTCGCCGCTGCATTGATTCATCGCGCGATCGGCACGCAGCTCACCTGCGTGTTCGTCGACACCGGCCTGCTGCGGCTCGACGAAGGCCGGCAGGTGATCGAGACGTTCGACAAGCACATGGGCATGAAGCTGATCGCGATCGACGCGACCGGTCGCTTCATGGATGCGCTCGCGGGCGTGGCCGACCCGGAGGAGAAGCGCAAGATCATCGGCCGCGAGTTCGTCCACGTGTTCCAGGAGGAAGCGGCGAAGCTGCCGAACGCGAAGTGGCTCGCGCAGGGCACGATCTACCCCGACGTGATCGAGTCGGCCGGCGCGAAAACGAAGAAGGCGACGACGATCAAGAGCCACCACAACGTCGGCGGCCTGCCGGAGTCGCTGCACCTGAAGCTGCTGGAGCCGCTGCGCGATCTCTTCAAGGACGAAGTGCGCAACCTCGGACTCGCGCTGGGACTGCCGCGCGACATGGTCTTCCGTCACCCGTTCCCCGGACCCGGCCTCGGCGTGCGCATCCTCGGCGAGGTCAAGAAGGAGTTTGCGGACCTGCTGCGCCGCGCCGACGCGATCTTCATCGAGGAGCTGCGGGCCTCGGGCTGGTACGACCGCACCAGCCAGGCCTTCGCCGTGTTCCTGCCGGTGAAGAGCGTCGGCGTGATGGGCGATGGCCGCACCTACGAGTGGGTGGTCTCGCTGCGCGCCGTGCAGACGTCGGACTTCATGACGGCGCACTGGGCGCACCTGCCGCACGAACTGCTCGGCCGCGTCTCCAACCGCATCATCAACGAAGTGCGCGGCATCAACCGCGTGGTGTACGACATCAGCGGCAAGCCGCCGGCGACGATCGAGTGGGAGTAGGTTTCGAGACCTGTCGGGGTCTATCGAGATCTATCGAAGAGTGGATCTGGCGCGTTGATGGACCCGCCTCGGCTTCTTGGCGCCATTCATGCCGGAAGACGGCTCGGTTTCTAGCGTTCTGGCCCAGGTGACATACAGGTTTCAAGCGCCGAATCGTTCGTCGATCTTGCGCGACCGGTAATCGAAGATGCGCTCGACGTCGCTGGCCACCTTGCTGCCAACGGCCAGTGCGCCGAGCCTGCCCGCAGGCAGTCGGTAGTGAACCGTGTCGCGCATCAGCGTGCCGGTTCCCATCGGGATGAAGTCGTGCGTGTGGTGCCACAGCGAGTACGGCCCTTTCGCCTGCAGGTCGATGAAGCGGCGCGGCGGATCCCAGGTGTCGATGCGGGTCTGCCAGCGGATCGGGATGCGGTTGAGCTTGAGCCGGTAGTCGATCAGCGTGCCGGTGCCGATCACCGGCGTCGACTGGCCGAGCACGCGGAAGGAGAGCAGCGGCGGCGTGATCTCCTCGAGGTTGTTCACATCGCAGAAGAACGGCCAGACGTCCTGCGCGGCGTGCGGCAGCCATTGCTCCCACACCCCCACGCGGACCCCGCCCCGCAGGGGCGCGAGCAGCTCGTCGAGCGCCGGCTCCACTGCCTCGAAGCGGAACCGAAAGCCCGACGCCTGCGTGGCCAGCGGCTCCAGGCGCGTGCTGCCGAGCACGATGGCGGCCCGTTCGCCGAACAAGGCGTGGATCGCCAGTGAAGGCGCCGGCAGGTTCTCGATCACTCCCAGCGACCGGCACAGCGCCGTCGTGAATTGCTGGTTGGTGGCCGGCTGCGGCGCCACGCCCTCGAGGATGCCGGATGGCGCGCCGTCCAGCGCGTGCAGGAACAGACCGACGATGTCGTCGAGGTGGATCCAGCTGATCCACTGCCGGCCTGTGCCCAGCCGACCGGCAACCGCGAGCCGGAACATCGGCAGCATCTCGGCCAGCGCTCCGCCCTGGCGCGCCAGCACGATGCCCGTGCGCACGACTGGCACGCGCACTTGCGGCCGCTGCTCGGCCAGCGGTCGAAGCTCGGCCTCCCAGACCTGCACCACATCGGCCAGGAAGCCGGTGCCCTTCGTGCTGGCGGCCGTGAGTCGTTCGTCGCCGCGGTCGCCGTAGTAGCCGCTGGCCGAGCCTTGCACGAACGTGGCAACGCCCGCGCCGTGTTCCCGCACGGCCCGCACCAGCTGTCGCGTGCCGAGGACGCGCGAGTCGCGGATCAGCGCCTTCTTGGCCGCCGTCCAGCGCGTGTCGGCGACCGGTTCGCCCGCCAGGTTCACGACTGCATCGACTTCGCGCAGGGCTGCGGCAGGGACCGGGCGAGTGTGGTCCCAGGCATGGCACTCGGCGGGGAATGGCAGCCGCCGCCGCGCCGCGCTCACATCGCGCACGAGGCAGACGAGCGTGTCGCCGCGGGCCGCAAGGGCCTTGCCCAGCTCACGACCGATCAAGCCGGTGGCGCCCGTCAGCAGGACGCGCATGCGGGTGTCTCGATGAAGGCCGGCATCACTGCACGGCCAGCCAGATCTCGTTGCGTCGCATGAACCACGGCGTGAACGGCGGGTTGTAGCGCGCCAGCACGGGCTCGCCTTGCGTGGCCACGCCCGCCTTGTCGAGCGCAGCCTTCAACAGCGCGAGGTGCTCCTCGTAGTTGGACTGCGACCAGGTCCCCGAGTACCGGATGGCAGCCCACTGGCTGGCCGGGACGAGGCGCAGTTGCACGCGAGGGTCCAGCGGCTCCGGGGCGGAATCCAGCGTCACCCCCTTGGGCAGGACGAACTGCACCCGCATGCCGCCCGCCACGGCAGCCTGCGTCACCGGTGCAGTCATCTCCATCTTCGCGGGCGCGGCGGTCTGGGTCACCGGGGCGGTCATCGCGAACTTCTTCTCGCCCTTGTTCTTGCCGAAGATGTAGCCTGCGAGGATCGGGAAGGCCTGGCTGCCCGCTTCTTCGGCCGTGGCGTTCAGGACCACCTCGGCCACGACGTAAGGCGCGTACTGGCGCAACTCCACGGCGTCGATCTTGCGAATCACTTCGTAGTCGGGTTCTTCGATGGCGTGGCTCCAGAGGGGCAGTGCGGCGAGTGCGGAGAGCAGCAGGAGGCGCCGCATGGTGGCGGACAGGTCGCGGTTCATTCCGGCAGGACCAGCCCTTCGTGCAGCGCCACGTACTCCAGCGCCGCCTCGAAGCGGGCGCGCGATGCGGCCGCCACCTGCTGCAGGTACGCGTGCAGTTCGGCGTCGGCCGTGTTGCGGTGCCGGCACTCGGCGCTATACGCCTCGAAGTGCGACAACTGCATCAGCAGCTCGGTGACATGGAGCGGGCACTCGCAGGCGATCGTCGATGACCGGCCTGCGAATTCGGAGAGCGCGGCGTCGTCCCAGCGGCGCGGCGGCACCGCAGGGAGCTGCCGCTCCGGGTCGCGCGCCGCCGGGCGTGCCTCCGGCACCGCCTGCAGCACGCCTTGCAGCCATTGGCCGAGCACGGTGTCGTTCTGCGGCTCGCGCAGCAGGGCCGTGCCGGCGGCCGCCAGCGAGGCGCACGTCGACTCGGTGGCATAGCGGTACAGCACCGCCTTCGGCGGCGCGGCGAGCGCTGGCGCTGCCGCTTGCAGGGAGGCCAGCCAGCCATCGTGCAGGCGCGGTTCGTGCACCAGCAGCGCATCGATCGGCGTCCCGTGCAGCGCCCTGGCGGCCTGTGCCGCATCGATGAACGGGCCCAGCAGGTTCACGGGCCGGGACAGCCGTCGCAGCAGCGCCGGGCGCCGCAGCCGCGGGGCGAGCGCGGTGCCGATGACCGCCACGCGCAAGGGATGCACCGGTAGTGGCTTGTCGCCCGCCGGATCCGTGGTGTGCCGCGCGGCCGCCACGTTGGCGTGCGTGCTCGCGACATGCTGAAGCTGCGGCATGTCGAGCCGCGCCAGGCTGCCGATGGCATGGCCCAGATCGGTCAGTCGCTTCAGCAGGGCCAGTCGCCGCACGTCGTCGGCCGAATAGAGGCGTTGGCCGCTGGGCGACAGCACCGGCTGCGTCACGCCATAGCGGCGCTCCCAGACGCGCAGGGTGGCCACCGGCATGCGCAACATGCGGGCCACGGCTCCGCTGCGGTGCAGTGCCGCGGACTCGCTCTTCTCTGGCGCCGAAGACGGCTTGGACTTGGCCAACTGAACTCCGATTGAATCGCCTTTGAATCGAAGTGTACGGCCTTTCGGCAGGAAAATGACGGTTCATGCGACGCTTTGACGCCGGAATCAGTATCATGCGCCCCATGCATCGTGTTGCCTCCTCGCTCAGGGTTGCCGTGATCGGCGCCGGCATCGCCGGGGCGACGTGCGCGCGCGCCATGTCCCGGGCCGGTTTCGCCGTCCACGTCGTGGACAAGTCGCGCGGGGCCGGGGGTCGGCTGGCCACCAGGCGCCTGGAGTGGCGGGATCCGTCGGGCCTTCGACGGATCACTGCGTTCGACCATGGCGCGCCGGGGTTCACGGCCAGCGGTGCCGACTTCCGGCAGTTCCTCGCTACCGCCTCCCAACCGGGAGGCCTGGCCGAGTGGACGCCGAACCTGGCTGCCCGCGGCCGGCCGCTCGGCGATGCCGGGCCGCTGTGCCTGCCCACGCCGGATATGCCATCGCTGTGCCGCGGGTTGCTGCGCGACATCCCCGCGACCTGGTCTTTCGCCGTCGATCGCCTGCTGCAGAGCCCGCTCGGCTGGCAGATCGAGGCCGCGGGCTCGACTCTGGCCGGACACTTCGACGCTGTGGTGCTGGCGCTGCCGCCGGCGCAAGCCGCACCGCTGCTGGCCCCGCACCGGAGCGATTGGGCGCAACGCGCGTCGCTCGCCTTGATGCAACCCTGCTGGACGCTGATGGGCGTGGCGCGCCGGCCCGTGAACGACCGGCAATGGGACGTCGGGCGGCCCGAACAGGGTCCGTTGGCCTGGGTCATGCGCAACGACGGCCGACCCGGCCGCGAATTCTCGGCCGATGACGCTCACTGGGTGGTGCACGCGCGGGCCGACTGGAGCCAGCAGCACCTCGAAGAGCCGGCAGCGTGGGTGCAGGCCCGGATGCAGGCTGCGACGCACGAATGGCTCGGCGAGCCGATCGAGTGGCAGCACGTCGTGGTGCACCGTTGGCGCTATGCCATGCCGCAGACGTCGGGCGACGCGCCGGCGCACCAATGCTGGTGGGACGCCGCCCGCGGCCTCGGCGTGTGCGGCGATTTCCTCGGCGGCACCGGCGTCGAGGGCGCATGGCACTCCGCGCAGGCCTTGATCGAGTCGGTGTTGCAGGGCGCTGCGACCGCAGCAGCGCCAGCCCCGGCCGACGCGTAGCGCATGGGCACGAAGAAGTCCCCCAGCGGAGTCCGCGCGTCGTCAACGAGCGGAGCGACGTTTCGCGGCAACAAGGCCGCGCTGCCGAGCAAGCCCTGCGCAGCCTGCGGCCGTGCCATGAGCTGGCGCAGGCACTGGGCCAGGAGCTGGGCCGCGGTGAAGTACTGCAGCGAGGCCTGCCGGCGCATGAAGGCGACGCGTGGCTGAGTTGCGCTCATTGGTGGTGGTGCTGGGCGATCAGCTCGATCTCGAGGCCTCGGCCTTCGATGGCTTCGATGCCCGTGTCGACGCGGCCTGGATGGCCGAGGTGGCCGAAGAATCGACGCACGTGATGTCGAGCCGGCCCCGCACCGTGATGTTCCTGGCGGCGATGCGGCACTTCGCGCTGGCGCTGCAGGCGGCCGATCGCCCGCTGCACTACACGCGGCTCGACGCGCCCGGCAGCTGCGGCAGCCTGGCTGCGCAACTGCAGGCCGACATCGAACGCCTGCGCCCGGCCCGGCTGGTCATGACCGAGCCCGGTGACTGGCGCGTGCTGCGCTCGATCGAGGCCGTGGCCGAGACCTGCGGCCTGCCGCTCGAGGTCCGCGAGGATCGCCATTTCTTTGTCAGCGTGCGCGAGTTCGCGGGGCACGCGCGCGGCCGCAAGTCGCTGCGCATGGAGTATTTCTACCGCGAGCAACGCAAGCGGCACCGCGTGCTGATGGACCCGCAGGACGTGGACATGCCGCTCGGTGGCCGGTGGAACTTCGACGCCGACAATCGCGAGGCCTTCGATGCCGGCGGCCCGGGCGCGGTGCCGTCGCGCTGCACCTTCGAGCCCGATGCCGTGACACGCGAGGTGATCGACCTCGTTGAGCAGAGGTTCCCGCAGCATCCGGGCCGCCTCGCGAGCTTCGCCTGGCCGGTGACGCGCGCGCAGGCACTGCAATCGTTGCGCTCCTTCGTACAGGAGCGCCTGCCGCTGTTCGGCCGCTACCAGGATGCGATGTGGCCGGGAGACCCGTGGCTCTACCACGCGCACTTGTCAGCGGCGCTCAACCTGAAGCTGCTGAACCCGCGCGAGGTGGTGGCGGCGGCCGTCACGGCCTACGAAGCGGGCCATGCACCGCTGGCCGGCGTCGAGGGTTTCGTGCGCCAGGTCCTCGGCTGGCGCGAGTATGTGCGTGGCATCTACTGGACACAGATGCCCGGCTACCTGGAGCGCAACACGCTCGGTGCCGACGCCGACCTGCCGGACTGGTACTGGACCGGCGCCACCGACATGGCCTGCCTGCGCGATGCGATCGACCAGACGTTGACGCACGGCTACGCCAACCACATCCAGCGCCTGATGGTCACGGGCCTGTACGCGCTGTTGCTGGGCGTGCAGCCCAGGCAGGTGCACGCCTGGTACCTGGCGATGTACGTCGACGCGGTGGAGTGGGTCGAGCTGCCCAACACGCTGGGCATGAGCCAGTACGCCGACGGCGGCCTGATGGGCAGCAAGCCCTACGTCGCCACCGGCAAGTACATCGAGCGCATGAGCCCGCACTGCAAAGGCTGCCGCTACGACCCCGCGCAGCGCACCGGCGACAGCGCCTGCCCGTTCACCACGCTGTACTGGGACTTCCTGATGCGCCACGAGGCGATGCTGGCGGGAAACCCGCGCATGGCGCTGCAGGTGAAGAACCTGTCGCGGATGAACGCAACGCAGCGGCAGGAGGTGGTCGCGCGGGCGGCAGCAATCCGTCGCGGTGAGGTCGGAGAGGCGGCGCATGGCTGAGTGCTGCCGGCCCACTCTGACCGTCAACGAGGTGCTTGCATGACGACCGATCAAGAGCCCGAAGCCCCGAAGGCCCCGCTCACCGTGCTGTACGACGGCGCCTGCCCGTTGTGCCGGCGCGAAATCGGCGTCTATCGCGGCCTGCAATCCAGCACGCCGCTGTGCTTCGCAGACGTCAGCGACGTCGCGCAGACCTTGCCGCCCGGCACCACGCGAGAGCAACTGCTGGCGCGTTTCCATGTGCGCGACACCGATGGCCGGTTGCGCAGCGGCGCGCAGGCCTTCCTGGCCCTGTGGGCCGCACTGCCTGGTTGGCGCTGGCTGGCCCGTGTCGGCCGCGTGCCGGGTGCGGCCTGGGCAATGGAGCGCGTCTATCGGCTCTTCCTGCACGTGCGGCCGGCATTGCAGCGATGGGCCGCTCGCCTTGATCGAGCGGCCTGAGCCGCGGTCCGCCGCAACACCTCTTACGAAAGCAACCCATGACATCGATCGCCCTCATCACCGGCGCCAGCGGCGGCATCGGCCGCGCCCTGGCCCGCCAGTTGCTCGCGCAAGGCTGCCGCGTCGCGGCGGCGGGGCGCGATGCGGGCCGCCTCGCCGACATCGACGCCGAGGTCCGCATCGCCGCCGACACCACCACGCCCGAGGGGGCCGCGCTGGCCGTTGCGGCCTGCCGGGAGGCGCTCGGTGCGACGCCGACCCTGCTGGCCCACTGCGTCGGCAGCACGCTGATCGCGCCCTTGCACCGCACGCGCGTCGACGCCTACCGCGAGGTGATGCGTGTCAACCTCGACAGCGCGGTGTTCATGCTGCAGGCGTGGATCGCCGCGCTGCAGGGCGGGGCCGGCGCCGCGGTGTTCGCCAGTTCCGTCGTGGCGCGCATCGGCGTGGCCAACCACGAAGCCATCGCGGCGGCCAAGGGCGGTGTCGAGGCCCTGGTACGCAGCGCCGCAGCCACCTACGCAGCGCAGGGCCTGCGCGTGAACGCCGTGGCGCCGGGCATGACCGAGACGCCCATGACGGCCGGCATGCTGAAGGTGCCCGCGATGCGCGAGGGCGCCGCACGGCAGTACCCGCTCGGCGGCGTACAGACGGCCGATCAAGTGGCCGAGGTGATGGCCTGGCTGCTCGGCGATGGCGCTGCGCGCGTGACCGGCCAGGTGATCGCAGTGGACGGCGGCTTCACCACGGTGCGGCCTCTGGTGAAGTGACCCGGGGAGACCGGCAGCCCGACGTGCAGGCGAGGGCGCGCTACCGGGCGCCACCCAGGACGCGCTCGAAGCGCGGCGGCTTGGTCTCCCAGCGCGGACCGTGGCGCGCCATCTCCCGGCCTAGCGCGAACAACTCGCGCATCCTGACCGGATCGAACAACTCGTCGCCACGCAGTTCCACTCCATCCGGCATCGTCACCCAGTGGAAGCCGGCGCCCTCGGCGCTGGTCTGGACATAGATGCGGAACAGGTCGCCGGACGTCGCGCCCAGGGACAGGGCGCGCAGCGTTCGGTGGCCGATGGCGCGCAGTGTGCGGTCGGTGTGTTCGGCCTGCGGCGAAAGCTGGCCGTTATGGACGATGTACACGTCTTCGTAGGTGTCGTTGGCAACAGCCCGCCGGCGTACTACGGACGTCCGGAACAGGCCGCCGTTGTAGAACACGCGCAGGCCGACCGCGCCATCGACGTGCATTTCGTCGTAACGCCGCCCGTCGACCTCCACCTCGAAGAACACCGGCTGTACCGCCATCGGCACCGATGCCGACGCCAGCACGACGTCGCGGAACAGTTGCAGCGCCTGCGGCGTGCCGGCCTGGGCGATCAGTCCCATGTTCCAGACGACGAAGCGCTGCGCATCGAGGTCGACCGTCCCGATGTACAGGCGCCGCCCCTCGGCATGCGCGGCCGCGATCTTCTGCAGCAGCGGCATGTCGAGATCGCTGGCGATCAGCGCCGCCAGCGGCGCGGAGTCCGCCACCGCTTCGCCGCGCAGCACCTGCAGCAGCAGCGAACGCGGCATCGAGAACACGTCCTGCGTGGCCGTGGTCGTGTAGAAGTGCTCGATGCGGTCGTCGTAGTCGGATCCGAGGAACGCGAAGGGCGCCATCATCGCGCCGGTGGACACGCCGGTGACGATCTTGAACACCGGGCGCTGGCCGCTGTCCGTCCAGCCTTTCAGGAAACCGGCGCCAAACGCGCCGTTCGGGCCGCCGCCCGACAGCGCGAGTTGCGGATACACGGTGCGGCCGTCGGCACGCCTGACGAAGGTGCCCGGCCGCTCCTGCTCGAACGACAGCGCGAAGTCGCGCTCCATGGCTTCGCTGGGAGCCGCCGCCCAGGCACGCACGCCCGGCATGCCGGGGATGGTGGCGCGCGCGCCGTCCACCAACGGCACGGGATTACGCGGCAACCCGGCGCAGCCGGCCAGGATCAGCGTCGTCGTCAACAAGCCCAGCAGGCGCAGCATGCCATCTCCTCGCTTCCTGCTTCTTGTTGTGCCTGATGTCACAGCTGCGCCAGGCACGTCGCGGCCGGACGCGGAAACGCCTGGGCCGTACTCGACTGCTTGCCCCCCGGAGGTGCAAGTCATTCCCTGCGCTCCGGAGCAGGGGCCGCACCAGGCTCCGCTGCCGCGGCGTCGCCGCGCCGGGTCCGCGACTGGATGGCCAGGATCACCGGGACCAGCACCGAAGCGACGATGCCCGCGGCGAAGCCGTTGTTGTACAGATTGAGGCCGGCATGAAGCGGGCCCACCGTCAGCGCGGCGGACGAATGCACGAATCCGGCGACGACACCCCAGTGCCACCCAAAGCGGCCCGCGATCGGCGCCAGCGTCGTGCCGAAGAGGGCGGCGAGCAGGATCGACGGGTCGTCCACGTTCCACGGTTTCGCCAGTGAACCCAGGAACACGCCGGCCATGATCGGAACGATGTTGCGCGGATGCTTGCCGAACGCGGCGAAACCCACGATGGTGAAGATGGCGCCGATCACCGGGCCATTGAGCTCGCCGCCGACGACCAGGATGTAGGCCATGGCAATTGCGCCGCACAGTCCCATGTTGGCGAACGTCGGGCCGATTCCAGCGATGGCGATGAAGTCGGTGGGCGCCTGGCCCGTCGTCGCGATCACCTTCTTCAGCCCAGACGGCACGCTCCGGTCGAACGCGAATCCGATGGCGACCATGGAAGCGAACACCAGCGTCAGGAACGACCCGAGCAGCAGGTTGTTCCCGGTCGTCCAGACGAAGACCGGGTCCGGCACGAAGCCGTACGACTTGTAGAGCGCGACGACCAGCGTGCCGACCAGGCCGGCGGTGAATCCCATGTTGTATAGGCTGAAGCCCATGTGGGCCTTGGCGAGCTGCGCCGCGGCGGGCGCCAGCACGAAGCCGATGAGCAGTCCGGTGGCGAGGGCCAGCGGCACGCTGACGGCCGCGGTGAGGGAGCCGCTGAACAGGATCTCGGAGAAGATCGGCGCGAGCGCGACGCCGAAGAACGCGGTGTTGATGTTCGTCGCAAACGACTCGCCCTTGAAGCGCGAATAGAGCGCGACGCCGAAGACGATGGGCCAGACGTTCAGCAGGTTTTTCCCGAACAGTGCGAATCCGAGCACCAGGAAGAGGCACGCGACCGACGCCCCGGACATCTTTGCGCCGGTCCTGTCGTAAATGAAGCATGCGCACAATGTCAGCAGGCCTGCGTTGACGCAGCCGGCGCCGATCCCGCCGATGCCGAAGTAGTCGGTCAGTAGCGTGTCGCGCGACGTGGTGATCGCGACCAGGCCGCGCGCGACGGCGGACGGCCCGTCGACCACGAGCCCGAACACGATGAATGCCGCGGCATAGGCGGCGACGAGAAGCAGGATGGTTCGGTCGGATGCTTGCGCCGGGCTCGCGTCGCGGCCTGCTGCCAATTCGGTCATCTGTGAGCTCGGCTCGCCGACGAAATAAGAGTTTGACGGGTCACGGTCGAGTACGTAGATTACCGAACGAATCTTGCCGTGCCTGATCGCTTGTCGGCGGGCTGCTCAAAAGGGGGTCTCCATGCAACTCACGCCCAGGGAGTTCGACAAACTCCTCGTCTACATGCTGGCCGACGTCGCGCTCAAGCGCAAGGCGAAGGGCATCAAGCTCAACTACCCGGAGGCCGTCGCGGTCATCTCGGCGACCGCCCTCGACGGCGCGCGCGCCGGCAAGACGATCGAGGAAGTGACGAAGGAGGCGCGCGCCGCGCTCACCAAGGTCGACGTGATGGACGGCGTCGCCGACCTGATTCCGATGGTGCAGATCGAGGCGGTGTTCACCGACGGCAGCCGTCTGGTGACCGTCCACACGCCGATCCAGTGAACGTCGCGAGAGGAGCCTAGACCATGGCAGCCCTGAAGTCCTTCCCCAGCCTCGCGCGCGACGTCGACCCCGCCTCCGCCAAGGTGCCGGTCGGCGGCTACGTCGTCCGCAAGGAGGCCGTCTCGTTCCACGAGCAACTGGCCGTCACCACGCTCAAGGTGCGCAACACCGGTGATCGACCGGTACAGGTCGGCTCGCACTTCCACTTCTTCGAAGTCAACCGCGCTCTCGAGTTCGACCGCGCCGCCGCCTTCGGGCAGCACCTGAACATTCCGGCATCGACCGCGATCCGGTTCGAGCCCGGCGACGAGCGCGAGGTGAACCTGGTGCCTTACCTCGGCAAGCGTGCCGTGTACGGCTTCAACAACCTGGTCGACGGCGCCACCGCCGGCAAGACCGCCGAGGCGCGCAAGGCGAAGGCGGTCGCGCTGGCCGCGAAGCGCGGCTTCCGTTCGCCGGCCGCGAAGAAGCGCTGAGCCGTAGACCTCCCCACGCAAGGACTCCGATGGCAACCATTTCACGCAACGAGTACGTCGGCCTGTTCGGTCCCACCACCGGCGACCGCATCCGTCTTGGCGACACCGGTCTGTTCGTCGAAATCGAGCGCGACCTGCGCGGCGCGCCCGGCGACGAGATCGTCTTCGGCGGCGGCAAGAGCCTGCGCGAAGGCATGGGCATGGACAACCGGATCACCCGCGCGGGCGGCGCGCCCGACCTGGTGATCACCAACGTGACGATCATCGACGCCGTGCTCGGCGTGGTGAAGGCCGACGTCGGCATCAAGGACGGGCGTATTTGCGCCATCGGCAAAGCCGGCAACCCGCAGGTGATGGACGGCATCACGCCGGGGCTGGAGTGCGGCCTGGCCACCGATGCGATCTCGGGCAACCACTTGATCCTGACCGCCGGCGGCATCGACACGCACATCCACTTCATCTCGCCGCAGCAGGCCTACGCGGCGCTGTCCAACGGCACCACCACGCTCATTGGCGGCGGCACCGGCCCCACGGATGGCTCGAATGCGACCACGGTCACGCCGGGGCCGGGCAACATCCGCATGATGCTGCGCGCCTTCGAGAACTGGCCGGTCAACGTCGGCATCCTCGGCAAGGGCCACGGGCACGGCAAGGCGGCGCTGGTCGAGCAGGTCGAGGCCGGCGTGGTCGGCTTCAAGTGCCACGAGGACTGGGGCACGACGCCGGCCGTGCTGCGCTCCGCGCTGACCGTCGCCGACGAGATGGACGTGCAGGTGTGCATCCACACCGACACGCTCAACGAGTCGGGCTTCGTCGAGGACACGATCGACGCCTTCGAGGGCCGCACGATCCACTCGTTCCACACGGAAGGCTCGGGCGGCGGCCACGCACCGGACATCATCCGCATCTCGGGGCTGCCGAACGTGCTGCCGGCCTCGACCAACCCGACGCTGCCCTACGGCATCAACTCGCAGGCCGAGCTCTACGACATGATCATGGTGTGCCACCACCTGAGCCCCGACATCCCGTCGGACGTGGCGTTCACAGAGAGCCGCATCCGCGCCGAGACCATCGCCGCCGAGAACGTGCTGCACGACCTGGGCGTGATCTCGATGATGTCGAGCGACTCGCAGGCGATGGGCCGGATCGGCGAGTGCTGGCTGCGCACCATCCAGACGGCCGACGCGATGAAGACGGGGCGCGGCAAGCTGCCCGAGGACGCCAAGGGCAACGACAACTTCCGCGTCCTGCGCTACGTGGCGAAGATAACGATCAACCCGGCGATCGCGAGCGGTATCTCGCACGTGCTCGGCTCGGTCGAAGTCGGAAAGGTCGCCGACCTGGTGCTGTGGGACCCCGCGTTCTTCGGCGCGAAACCGAAGCTCGTGCTCAAGAACGGCGTCATCAGCTGGTCGGTGATGGGCGACCCGAACGCGTCGCTGCCGACGCCGCAGCCGGTGTACTACCGGCCGATGTTCGGCGCCTTCGGCAAGGCCTTGCCCGACAGTTGCATCACCTTCGTATCGGCTGCCGCGCACGCGGCCGGCATCAAGAAGAAGCTGGGGCTGGACCGGCAGGTGATGGCGATCGGCAACACGCGCAAGGTCGGCAAGCGCGACATGGTCCGCAACTCCGGAACGCCGACGATCGAGGTGAACCCCGAGACCTTCGCGGTCACGGTCGACGGCAAGCACGCCACGGTCAAGCCCCTGACGACCGTCTCGCTCAACCAGAAGTATTTCTTCAGCTGACGGGTTCGCGCGTGATTCTCGTCGAAGCGGTGCTGGGCAATGTGGAGGATCCGGAGTGGGCGGCGCGCCTTGCCGCTGCCACGGTGGATCCACTCGATCTCGACCACTGGGAGGCGCAGAAGAACCGCTTCCGCAAGCGGACGAAGGGCGGCGTCGAACTCGCCGTGTCGCTCGACCGAGGCGCGTTCATGCGCACAGGCGACGTGCTGGTGTGGGACGCCGCCTCCGCCAGCGCCGTCGTGGCGCGGATCAGCCTACGCGACGTGATGGTCATCCACCTCGACGCGCTGGCCGGGGTGGGGCCCGAACTGGCGATGCGCACGTGCGTCGAACTCGGTCATGCGCTCGGCAACCAGCACTGGCCGGCGCTGGTCAAGGGCGGCCGCGTCTACGTGCCGCTCACCGTCGATCGCAAGGTGATGGCGTCGGTGATGAACACGCATCGCTTCGAGGACATCAGCTACGAGTTCGTGCGGGGCGGCGAAATCGTCCCGTACCTGGCGCCGCACGAATCGCGGCGACTGTTCGGAGGAGCGGAAGGGCCGGTGCATACGCACACCCAGGAGGCGTACGTCGAGGTCGACGGCGAAACCGGCGAGACCTACGGCCGTCCTCCCGTCAGAGCGCCAGGGGGTGCCCGGCCGCCGTCAGTCAGCCACTCGCACGAACATACGCACGAACACGCGCACGAGCACGCCCACGAGGTCGGACACGATCACAGGCACGATCACGGCCACACGCATTCGCCGGCGCATGAGCCTGCGGACGCCGGTCGGGCCCGGCTGCCGCGCTCCGAATGACGGCGGCCCTCGGTCCCGCGCCGGTGGCGGGCGCCGGCGCGCTGCTGGCGCGCGCGCTGCAGTTCGGCGACTCGGTGTTCCCGGTGGGCGGGTTCGCGTTTTCCGGCGGACTCGAGTCCGCGATCCAGAAGCGGGTGGTGACCGATGCCGTCACCTTGCAGGCGTTCACCCGCACAGCGCTCGAGCAGGCCGCGCTCGGCGACGGCATTGCCATCGTCGCGGCGCATCGCGCGGCGAACGCGGGCGACGTCGAGGAAGTTGCCCGCATCGACCGGAAGGTCTATGCGCGCAAGCTCTCCAGCGAGATGCGGACGATGACCGTGCGCATGGGCAAGAAGTTCGCCGAGATGGGCGCCGAGGTGGTCGGGGCGCCGCTGCTGGCGGAGTGGCGCGGGAGGATCGACGCCGGCACCACGCCCGGCTGCTACCCGATATCGCTTGCCGTGAATTTCGCCGCGCAGGACCTGCCTGCGCGCGATGCGTTCGTCGTGCACCAGTACGGCGTCGCGTCGATGATCCTGAGCGCCGCGCTGCGGTTGATGAAGATCAGCCACGTCGACACGCAGCGCATCCTCTACCGGCTCGACGCCGGCACCGATGCCGACTACGAGGCCGCCGCCGCGGCCCGCCTCGAAGACATGGCGGGCTTCGCGCCGCTCACGGAGATCCTCGCCGCGGTGCACGTCAAGGCGCACGTGCGACTGTTCATGAACTGAAGGAACTGACTTGGCAAAGAAAATCACGCGTATCGGTGTCGGTGGCCCGGTGGGGTCCGGCAAGACGGCCATTGTCGAGGCAATCACGCCGCGCCTGCTCGAGATGGGGATCAAGGTCCTGATCATCACCAACGACGTGGTGACGACCGAGGACGCGAAGCACGTGCAGCGGACCCTCAAGGGCATCCTGCTCGAGGAGCGCATCCTCGGGGTGGAGACCGGCGCCTGTCCGCACACGGCGGTGCGCGAGGACCCGAGCATGAACCTGGCGGCGGTCGAGGACATGGAGGCGCGCTTCCCGGACGGCGACGTGGTGCTGATCGAGAGCGGGGGCGACAACCTGACGCTGACGTTCTCGCCGGCGCTGGTCGACTTCTTCATCTACGTCATCGACGTCGCCGCCGGCGACAAGATTCCCCGCAAGAACGGCCCGGGCATCTCGCAGTCGGACATCCTCGTCATCAACAAGACCGACCTTGCGCCGTACGTGGGGGCGAGCCTCGAGGTGATGGATCACGACTCGCGGATCATGCGTGGCGACAAGCCGTTCATCTTCACGAACTGCAAGACGGGGGAGGGGATCCCGCAACTGGTCGAGCTGATCCGCAGCGACCTGCTGTTCGACATGAAGCTGGCGGAGCGGCAGCCCGCGTGATGGGTGCCGCCGAGCGATTGCCCGGGTCCTCTCCGTGGGCCCTGGCCGAGGCGCTCGGCCATGCCGCCGTCGAACTCGCGGCGTTCCAGGACGAGCCGCCGCAGATGGCGACCGGTGCGGTCGGCAAGACCGGTTTCCTCAGGCTCGGTTTCGAACGGCGCGACGACTGGACTGTCCTGGCCGACCTCGAGTCCCGCGCCCCGTGCATGGCGCAGCGCGCCCTGTACCCGGACCCGGCGATGCCGGACCTCGCATGGCTCTTCATGATCTCGACGGCGGGCTGCGTGCTGCAGGGCGACCGCCTGGCGCTTGACCTGACGCTCGCGCCGGGCGCGCGCGCGCATGTCACCACCCAGTCGGCGACCAAGGTGCACACCATGGACGCCAACTGTGCGGTGCAGACCCAGTCGATCGCGGTCGCCGACGGCGCCTACCTCGAGTTCATGCCCGAGCCGCTGATTCCCCACCGCGGTGCCCGGTTCCTCGCCGATACGCGGATCTCGATCGCCCCGACGGCGACGCTGCTCTACGCGGAGATCCTCCAGCCGGGTCGCAAGCACCATCACCCGGACGAGTGCTTCGGCGCCACGCTGCTCTCTTTCGCGGTCTGCGCGGAGCGGCCCGATGGGCAGGCGCTGTTCACCGAGAAGCTCGTGATCGACCCGGCCCGGCGCGCGATGCGCCAGACCGGCGTGATGGACACGTTCGACGTCTTCGGCAATGTCGTCCTGCTCACGCCGAAGGACGGCGCCGACCGTGTCCACGCGCGCGTCGAGGCTGACGTCGACCACGCGAACGGCCTGGCCTTCGGCGCCTGCCGGCTGCCGAACGACGCCGGGCTGGTCTTCAAGGTGCTCGGCCGCGAGACCGCGCAGGTCAAGGCCAAGGTGCGCGAGTTCTGGGGCATCGCGCGCCAGGAGATCACGGGGACGGAACTTCCGCCGTCTTTTTTCTGGCGCTGACAAGGGAGACGACGATGAAGCTGCAGCTGGAGTGGTGGGACAGCCTGTGCAAGGGCTCGGCGGTTCTCCGCTTCGTCGACATCAACCTGCGCGGCATCGGACAGGTGATGTTCCAGGACAACCCGCTGTCCGGACTTCTGTTCTTCATCGCCATCGGCTGGGGGTCGTTCGCGGCCGGCATGCCCCAGGTGGCAATCGGCGGGTTGGTGGCGCTGCTTGCGGGAACGCTGACCGCGCAGTGGCTGCGCGTCGACGCGCCCGGGCTCGCGGCCGGGCTGTATGGGTACAACGCCTACCTCGTGGGGCTGGCGCTGGGGACGTTCCTCGCCGTGTCGCCGCTCTTCTGGATCTACGTCGCGCTCGGCGGCGCCGTTTCGGTGGTCGCCACGCTCGGGATGGCCAATGTGTTCAAGACCTGGGGCGTCGCCGCGCTCACCGCGCCGTTCGTCCTCACGACGTGGCTGCTGTTGCTGGCAACCTACGCGTTCACTGCGATCGAGGGCAGCGGACTGCCGATGAGCGCCGAGATCACGCCGCTCGATCCTGCCGTGACGAACCCGCTTGCTTTCGGCGACTTCGTCCAGGGGATCCTGAAGAGCATCTCGCAGGTGTTCCTGAAGGCGAGCATCCTGGCCGCGCTGCTGCTCCTTGCCGGGCTGGCCGTCAACTCGCTGGCCGCCGCGGCGTTCGCCCTGGGTGGCGCAATCGTGGCGGTGATCACGGGGCACATCCTCGGCGCCGAGAGCGACCTCATCACCGGCGGCCTGATGGGCTTCAGCCCGGTCCTCACCGCGATCGCGATCGGCGCGGTGTTCTACCAGCCGAGCCCGCGCGTCGCGCTCTACGCGCTCGTGGGAACGGTGTTCACCGTAATCGCACAGGGCGCGATGAACGTCGTCCTGATGCCCTTCGGCATTCCCACCCTGACCGCGCCATTCGTCCTCGTGTCCTGGCTGTTCCTGCTGCCGCGCCAGCACTTCGGGCAGGGCACGCACTCGTGACGGTTGGAGCGGCCCGCGCGCCCGGTGTCGGGCGCGATTGCGGACCGCCCTTGCGGTGGATCAATCGGGAGCGCGACGACTCCGAGTCGAGCGCGGAGTCTGGCGGCGGGTCATTGCCCGCGGGCTAACCTCCGCCGGGTTCGACCGGCCGCCGCGACATGCCCAAGCACGAGAATAGCCAGAGGGGTTCCATGACTGCATTGAGACGCTGCGGAGGGCTGCTGGCGGGCGCAGCGCTGCTGCTGACGACGGCCGTCGCCCAGGCGGCGCCCAGCGACAGCCGGAGTTCCGACTCGCCGCGCATCGCGCTTGCACTGTCCGGCGGTGGCGCCCGCGGCATCGCGCACGTCGGTGTCCTGAAGGTGCTCGAGGAACTGCGGGTGCCGGTGCACTGCGTGGTCGGCACCAGCATGGGGGCCATCGTCGGCGGTACCTTCGCGGCCGGCCGCTCGTCGCAGGAGATGGAGGCCATCGTTCTCGCGGCCGACTGGACGGAGATCTTTCGCGACACGCCGCCGCGCCGCGAAAGGGCGGTCCGGCGCAAGATCGACGACTTCAAGCCGCTGTTCGGCTTCGAAGTCGGCCTGCGCGACGGGTCCGTGGCTCTGCCGAAAGGCGTGATCGCCGGCGTGTCGATCGAGTCCTTCTTCCGCGAGATGGTGCAACCGGCTGCGGAGATCAGCGACTTCGACAAGCTCCCGGTGCCGTACCGCGCGATCGCCACCGACCTCGAGACGGGCGCGGCCGTCGTGCTTGGCAGCGGCAGCGTCGCGCAGGCGATGCGCGCCAGCATGTCGGTGCCGGGAGGGATGGCGCCCGTCGAGATCGACGGCCGCCTGCTGGTCGACGGCGGCCTCGCCGACAACCTGCCGATCGACCAGGCACGTCGCCTGTGCGGCGACGTCGTCATCGCCGTCAACATCTCGACGCCGCCGCTGCGACGCGACCAGATCACGTCGGCGGGCAGCGTGACAGCGCAGATGATCAACTTCATCGGCCTGCAGACGGTCAAGGATCAGCTGAAGAGCCTGACGCCGAAGGACGTGCTGGTGGCGCCTGACCTCGGCGACATCTCGTCGTCCAACTTCGATCGCTCGCGCGACGCCATCCGCATCGGCGAAGAGGCGACGCGCGCGATGGCGCCACAGCTGCAGCGCTACAGCCTGCCGGCCGACCAGTATGCGGCGCAGCGCAGGCGGCAGCTGGCGGCGGCCCCGCCTTACTTCGAGGTCGACGAGATCCGCATCGAGGGCCTGGACCGCACCAATCCCGCGGTCGTGGAGACGCTTGTCGAGAGCGCACCCGGCCAGCCCCTGACCGAGGCGAAGGTGGCGACCGACCTGCGTCGCATCTTCGGCACGGGGGACTACGAAGCGATCAGCTACCGCGTCACCGGCGGGGCCGAAGGGCCGCGCGCGATGCTGATCGAACCGGTGGAGAAGTCCTGGGGACCGGATTACCTGAGGTTCGGGCTGGCGCTGGCGAGCGACTTCGCCGGCGACAACCAGTTCAACGTCAGGGCGCAGTACCGCCGCACCTGGCTCAACAGCCTCGGAGCGGAGTGGGTCAACGAAGTGCAGGTCGGTCAGCACGCGTTCTTCAGCACCGAGTGGTACCAGCCGTTGAACGTGGCCGGCCAGTGGTTCGTTGCGCCGTCGTTCGACGCGGGTGTTCGGACGCGCGGCGTGTTCATCGACCAGGACAAGGTGGCGGACTACCGGACCACGGTGATCGAGGGCGGCATCGACGGTGGCGCGCGGCTCGGTACCTGGGGCGAACTGCGCGTGGGCTTCGTGAGGTCCAACGTGCACGCGCGGGTCGACACCGGCTCGACGCTGCTGCCGTCGGTGCGCGAGACGACCGCCGGCCTGCGCGCGGCGCTGTTCATCGACCAGACCGACCAGGCGTGGTTTCCCCGCGAAGGCTACGGTGCGGTCGGCACCGCGTATCGCGCCACGACCGGGCTCGGCTCGGACCTCACCTACAGCCGCGTGGAACTCGCTGGTCGCGTGGCGAAGAGCTGGGGTCCGCACACCCTCAATCTGGCCGTCAGCGGCGGCACCGCGCTCGACTCGGACATGCCGGCCTACGAGTCATTCACGCTCGGCGGGCCGCTGCGGCTGTCGGCTTATCGCCTGGACCAGTTCGCCGGTCGCCAGTACGCCTTCGGCCGGCTGGTTTACTACAACCGCACGATCAGGTTGCCAGAACTGCTCGGCTCCGGCGTGTTCGTCGGCGGCTCGGCGGAAATCGCCCGCGTCACTGACCGGTCCGAACGGTTGCCGCCTATCGGAACGGTGTGGTCGGCGTCGACGTTCCTCGCGGCGGTCACGTTCCTCGGGCCGGGCTATCTTGGCGTCGGCGTTGGCCCCGGGCGCTGGTCGCTGTACCTGCTGCTCGGCGCGCCGTAAGGGCAAGCCTGGCGATCAGCGTGCGCTGATCGCCAGGCCGGCCGCGTAGCCCGAGGACCACGCCCACTGGAAGTTGTAGCCGCCGAGCCATCCGGTGACGTCGACGACTTCGCCGATGAAGTGCAAGCCAGGGACTCGCTTCGCTTCGAGAGTTGCCTGTGACAGCTCGTCGGTGTCGACGCCGCCGCGCGTGACCTCGGCCTTGCGGTAACCCTCGCTGCCCGACGGCGTCAGCCGCCAGCGCTGCATCGACTGCGCGAGCGCGCGCAGCGTCCGGTCCGGGGTGTCGGCGATCCGTTGCTCGCCGTCGACCTGCTGGCTCTGCAGCCAGCCGTCGGCGAGCCGACGCGGCAACAATGCGGCGAGGGCGTTGACAAGCGTCTGCCGGCTGCTGCGCTTCATCCCGACCAGTTCGTCGGCGAGCTCGTCGCCCGCGAACCGGGGTGCGAGGTTGATCTCGATCGGCTCACCGGGTCGCCAGAACGTCGAGACCTGCAGGATCGCGGGGCCCGACAGCCCGCGATGCGTGAACAGCAGGTCCTCGTCGAAGCGGCCGCCATCGCACCGCGCGTCCACCTCCAGCGACACTCCGGCCAGCGGGACGAAAGGTGTCCACTCGCCAGCATCGAAGGTCAGCGGAACGAGGGCTGGCCGTGGCTCGACGACGCGCAGGCCGAACTGGCGCGCGATGCGGTAGCCGAAGTCGGTTGCACCGATCTTCGGGATCGACAAACCGCCAGTGGCGATCACGACCCGGCGCGCCGCCTGGACGCCGTCGGCCGTTGCGACTTCGAACACATCGCCAGAGCGACCCACGCGCGCCACGCCGACCGGCCGCATCCATCGCACGTGGCCCGCGTCGCACTCCGCGACGAGCATCTCGATGATCTGCTCCGATGACTCATCGCAGAAGAGTTGCCCCTTGTGCTTCTCGTGGAAGCCGATCCGGTGCCGCTTCACGAGCGCGACGAAGTCGGCCGCTGCGTAGCGGGCGAGGGCGGAGCGGCAGAACGCCGGGTTCCCGGAGATGAAGTTGGCGGGACCGGCGTTGACGTTGGTGAAGTTGCAGCGGCCGCCGCCGGAGATGCGGATCTTCTCTGCGAGTCGTTCGGCATGGTCGATCAGCAGAACGCGGGCGCCGCGCTGGCCCGCGACCGCGGCGCACATCATGCCGGCGGCGCCGGCTCCGATCACGATCGCATCCCATGCATGGCCGTTCATTGCTGCGACTTTACGTGAACCGCCGACGGCGACCGCGAGCGCCGGGTCCCGCTACGGCAGAATGCCGGCCTGCGCTTCGGCATGCGGTCAACGAGGAGAGAGCATGAACAAGGAACTGTTCGAACGAGGACTGAAGACGCGCCACGCGGTGCCGGGCGCCGAATGCGCCGACGCGTTCATCTGACGAGCCGGCCATGACCCCCGAACAGGCTGTGCAGCATCAGCTCGACGCTTACAACGCCCGTGACCTGGCGCGCTTCCTCGAGGTGTACGAGGACGATGTCGTCGTCTACAGGCTGCCGTCGAAAGAGCCCGCGTTCACCAGCCGCGGGCAGCTCGCCGAGTTCTATCGGACGCAGCGCTTCAACCTGCCGGCGCTGCGCGCCGAGCTCATGAATCGAATGGTGATCGGCAACGTGGTCATCGATCACGAACGGGTGCACGGCGTGCGCGACCGGCCGTTCGAGGTCGCTGCGTCCTACCGTGTCGTGGACGGGCTGATCCGGGCCGTCTGGTTCTTCTCGGCCGACTAGGTTCCGCTCAGTAGCCGACGGTGTAGTTCGGCACGTCGACGCGCACGAGGTCACGGTCGAGCATCACCGCGGTGTTGCGCGCGAACTCCCGGGCCCATTCGTGCTGATCGCGAAAACGCTCGGCGCCGGCGTACTTCGCAACGCTCAGCACGCGGTCGGCGATCAGCACCTTGCCGATCGGCGAGGGCACGTCGCACTCCAGCGCGACGAATTCGCGGTCGAACCACTGGCGCGCGGCGTCGGCCGTGAGGGCCGCCATGTCGGCGGCGGGAACGAAGAATTCGAACTCGGTGTCCTGACCGAACGACACGATGACGCGGCGGCTCATGGTTTTCTCCGGGATGGCGCAGCAAGCGACGTGATGCTAGCGCGTCTCTCGATGGACGGGCAGGGCAGTGGCGTCAAACAACCGCGACTCTCCGGCGCCGCGCATCGGCCTGGCCGTGCGCGCGGATGACGCTGGGGCGGTCGGTAGACTTCAGCCATGACGACAGAACACCCTGCAATCTCGGCCGCCGGCTGGCTCGAGCGACTCGCACAGCTGGCGGTGCGGCAGGGCATCCACATCTCCAGTCTCCAGCAGAGGGACGGGCGCGACTTCGAACTGGTGCTGGCGACGGCCTCCGTGTTCTTCCCGGCCGACCGGCTGCTCGACGAGCGCGGCGCCAACACGGTCCTGAAGGAGTTCCTGTCGACCGCCGGCGCCATGCTGGACACCGACCATGTCGAGCTGCGCCGCTGGCTGGTGGACACCGGCTTCGTGCGACGCACCGACTTCGGCAGCGACTATCGCCGCGGCAGCCTGCCGTCCTGGCTGGAGGAGGCGGCGGGCGCGCTCGGTCCGCGGCAACTGGCCGACGCCGCGCTGCAGGCGCGTGCGGCGCACGATGCGCAGCGCGAGGCGAAGCGGCAGGCCTGGCTGGCGCGCCAGATCAAGGTGACCGAGGGATCGGCCGAGGCGGCCGATCCCGACGAGACGTTCATGCGGCTCGCGCTCGACCAGGCCCACAACGCGTGGGCCCTGGCGGAAGTCCCGGTCGGTGCGGTCGTCATCAAGGATGGACAGGTGCTCGCCACCGGCTTCAACCAGCCCATCGGCAACAGCGATCCGACGGCCCACGCCGAGATCCAGGCGATGCGCGCCGCGGCCGACCTGCTCGGCAATTACCGGCTGGGCCACTGCGAGGTCTACGTGACGCTCGAGCCGTGCGCGATGTGCGCGGGGGCGATGCAGCACGCACGGATCAAGCGGCTGGTGTTCGGCGCCAGCGATCCGAAGACCGGCGCGTGCGGCAGCGTCGTGGACCTGTTCGCCGAGCCGAAGCTGAACCACCATACGCAGGTGCGCGGCGGCGTGCTGGCCGCGGACAGTGGCCGGCTGCTGTCGCAGTTCTTCGCCGAACGCCGCGAACTGAAACGAACGGGCAGCCTGCCCGTGGACGAGGACGACGATGGCGCGCCCTAGGACTCTCGGACTGGTCGCCCCGTCCGGCTATCTGCCCGACCCCGCGGTCATCGACCGCGCGGCGAGATTCTTCAGCGGCCAGGGCTGGCGCGTGATCGCCGGCGAGAGCGTGTTTGCGCGCGAGGGTCGTTTCGCCGGCCCCGATGCGCTGCGGCTCGCGGAACTGCAGCGCTTCGCGACCGACCCGTCGATCGATCTCGTGCTGTCGGCGCGCGGGGGCTACGGCCTGTCGCGCCTGCTCGATCGCATCGACTACGCCGCGATCCGCGCGCGCAAGGCCCGGCTCGCCGGCTACAGCGACTTCACCGCGTTCAACCTCGCCTACCTCGCGCATGGCGGCGTCAGCTTCGCCGCGCCGTCGGCGGGTGACTTCGGCGCCGATCAGCCCGATCCGTTCACCGTCGAGCACTTCTTCGGCGTCCTGCAGTCGCGCAACTACGCCGTTGAGCTGCCGCTCGACGGCCCGGCGCGCGCCATCGAGGGACGACTGTGGGGCGGCAACCTCGCGATGCTGGTGTCGCTGCTCGGCACGCCGTTCATGCCGCGCGTGCGGGACGGAATCCTCTTCGTCGAGGATGTGAACGAACCGGCCTACAAGCTCGAGCGGATGTTCCTGCAACTGGCGCACGCCGGCGTGCTGCAGCGGCAGGCCGCCATCGTGCTCGGCGACTTCGAGCCCGTGATCCCGATGCCGAACGACAACGGGTACGGACTGGCGGACGTGATCGAGCGCCTGCGGAAGGCGGGCGGCGTGCCGGTGTACTCCGGCCTGCCGTTCGGGCACGTGCGGCGCAAGCTGACGCTCCCCGTCGGGGGCCGCGCGCGCCTCGTCGTTCGTCGCGGGGGCCGTGCGACCCTCGAACTGTCCCGCTATCCGTCCCTCGCGTAGTCGCTCGCGCGGCGTGCCCGGGCCAGTGCCAGCGCCGGGACGTCACACGCCGAGGTAGCGGTGCCAGAGCGACGCATCGGCCGCCAGTGCCGGGGAATCGCCGTGCCAGACGACGCGACCGCGTTCCAGGATCGTGTGCTGGTCGGCGAGCTTCACGAGCCGGTCGACGTACTTGTCGATCACCAGGATCGTGTGACCCGTGTCCTTGAGCGCGGCGAGGCAGCGCCAGATGTCCTCGCGCACGCGTGGTGCCAGGCCCTCGGTCGCCTCGTCGAGAATCAGCAGGCGTGGATTGGTCATCAGCGCGCGACCGATCGCCAGCATCTGCTGCTCGCCGCCCGACAGCTGGTTGCCCATCGCGTCGCGGCGTTCGGCGAGGCCGGGAAAGAGTTCGAGGACGCGCGCCGTGGTCCACGGCGCGCGTGCGCCGCTCCGGTTCTCGGCGAACGCCTCAAGGTTCTCGCGCACGGTCAGGTTCGGGAAGATGTGCCGGCCCTCGGGAACCAGCGCGATGCCGAGGCGGGCGATGGCGTCGGTGGGGCGCCCGTTCAGTCGCTCGCCGGCGAACCGGATCTCGCCGCTCTTCAGCGGGATCAGTCCGAACAGCGCGCGCAGCGTCGTCGACTTGCCCATGCCGTTGCGGCCGAGGAGGGTGGCGACCTCGCCTTCGCGGACGGCGAGATCGATGCCGAACAGCACCTGGCTCGCGCCGTAGCCCGCTTCGACGCCGCGCAGCTCGAGCAGGCTCACCGCACGGCCTCCGAGCCCAGGTAGGCCTGCCGCACGTCGGCATTGGCGCGGATCTCGGCGGGCGTGCCGGTCGCCAGCACGCGGCCGTAGACGAGCACGGAGATGCGGTCGGCGAGGCGGAACACGGCATCCATGTCGTGCTCGACCAGCACGATGGTGACGCTGCCCTTGAGCCCGGCGATCAGCGTCACCATGCGTTCGGACTCGTCGGGACCCATGCCGGCCATCGGCTCGTCGAGCAGCAGCAGGCGCGGCCGTGACGCGAGCGCCAGCGCAACCTCGAGCTGGCGCTGTTCGCCGTGCGCCAGCGCGCCGGCCGGCACGTGCGCGCGATCGCGCAGGCCGACGCGCGCGAGCAGCGACTGGGCCTCGTCGAACAGTGCCTGTTCGCCACGGGCTGGCCGGAAGAAGCGGAAGCTCGAGCCCGCGCACGCCTGCACGGCGAGTGCCGCATTGTCGAGCGCCGTGAAGCGCCGGAACACGTTGGTCACCTGGTAGGAGCGCGCGATGCCGTGCGTCACGCGCGCGTGCGCGGAGCGGCGGGTCATGTCGACGCCGTCCATCGAGATGGCGCCGGCATCGGGGGCCAGCGTACCGGCGAGCTGCGCGATCAGCGTGGTCTTGCCGGCCCCGTTGGGGCCGATCACCGCGCGCAACTCGTCGCGCCCGACGTCGAGGTCCAGGTGGTCGGTCGCGACCAGGCCGCCGAACCGTTTGGTGAGGCCACGCACCGAGAGCAGGTTCATCGCGCCCCTCGCTCGTCGAGCCAGCCCGACAGGCCACGCGGCGCGAGGAACACGACCGCCAGCAGCAGCACGCCGAGCGGCAGGTGCCAGAAGTCCGTGTACGCAGCGAGGACCTCCTCGAGCAGCAGCAGCACGAGCGCGCCCAGCACGCCGCCATAGCGGTAGCCGATGCCGCCGAGGATCACCATCACGACGAAGGTGGCGGACTGCGTCCAGTGCAGGACCGCGGGGCTGACGAACAGGTTGTGGTTCGCGAACAGCGCGCCCGCGAGGCCGGCGACCGCTCCGGCGATCGCGAACGCGGCCAGGCGGAAGCGGAAGGTCGGGTAGCCGAGCGACTCCATCCGCGCCTCGTTCTCCCGGATGCCGATCAGCGCGCGGCCGAAGCGGGCGTCGAGCATGCGGTCGAACGCCGCCAGCACCGCGACCAGCAGCGCCAGCACGACGTAGTAGAACGCCACGTCGTTGCCGAGATCGATGCCGAACCCGACGTCGGAGCGCGCGGGCAGGTTGAGGCCGTCCTCGCCGCCGTAGCGCTTCAGCCCGACGGCCACGTAATAGACCATCTGGGCGAACGCGAGCGTGATCATGATGAAGTACACGCCGCGCGTGCGCAGCGAGATCGCGCCGATCGCGACGGCCGCAAGCGCCGCCACGGCGACGGCGAGCGGCCACGCGATCCACGCGCTCGCGATGCCTTCCGTCGCCAGCGCGCCGACCGTGTAGGCCCCGGCCCCGAAGAACGCGGCGTGGCCCAGGCTCACCATCCCGCCATAGCCGAGTATGAAGTTCAGGCTGGCCGCGGCGATGGCGAAGATGAGGATGCGGCGGACCACGCCGATGTAGAACGACTGGTCGAGCGCGCCAGCGATCCACGGAAACGCCAGCGCCGCCGCCAGCAGCAGCCAAGGCAGCGCGCGGCGCAGGCGCTGTTGCAGTGTCATGCGCGCGCCGGAAAGAGGCCCTGCGGCCGGAAAAACAGCACGGCGGCCATCACGACATAGATCGCGATCGCCGCGAGCGCCGGGCCCAGCTGGGCCGCGGCGGCGTTGTTCAGGAACGCTTCGAGCAGGCCGGGCAGGAAGGCACGGCCAGCGGTGTCGACGACGCCGACGAGCACGGCGCCGACGAACGCGCCGCGGATCGAGCCGATGCCGCCGATCACGATGACGACCAGCGCGAGGATCAGGATGTTCTCGCCCATGCCGACCTCGACGGCGAGCAGCGGGCCGAGCAGGGCGCCCGCCACCGCGGCGAGCATCGCCCCCAGCACGAAGATCACCGCGAACAACCGGTCGACCCGCACACCCATGATGGCCGCCATCTCACGGTCGCTGCTGCCCGCGCGCACCAGCATGCCGGTGCGCGTGCGCGCGACCAGCAGGTACAGGCCGACGGCGAGTGCGAGTCCGACGGCGATGATCAGCAGCCGGTACGCGGGATAGAAGAAGCCCGGGAGCAGTTCCACCGGCCCGGCGAGCGCGGCCGGCGCGGCCAGCATGATCGGCGCCGGGCCCCAGATCATCCTGACGAGGTCGTCGGCGATCAGGATGACGGCAAAGGTGGCGAGCACCTGTGACAGGTGGTCGCGCCGGTACAGGCGCCGCACCAGCAGCACCTCGAGCGCGACACCGACGATGCCGGTCGCAAGCACGGCCAGCACGATGCCTGCCCAGAACGAACCGGTCGCCGCCACCAGCGTGGCGGCGAGGTACGCGCCGACCATGTAGAGCGAGCCGTGCGCGAGGTTCAGCACGTCCATGATGCCGAACACGAGCGTCAGGCCGGCGGCAATCAGGAAGAGCATCAGCCCGAACTGCAGGCCGTTGAGCAACTGCTCGAAGACGAGGGTGCTGGTCATCGTGGAACCGCCGGAGCCGCCCGCCCGCGGCGTCCCGCCATCGTGTCCGCGCCGCGTCGCGCCCGCGCGGCGGCGCGACGCGCGACGGTCATTTCATCGGGCACTGGCCCGCGTACGTGTCCTGGTGTGCGGTGAACACCTTGTTCAGCGTGCGGTTCGTGATGCGTCCCTGGGCGTCCTTGCCGATCGTGCGCAGGTAGTAGTCCTGGATCGGGAACTGGTTCGGCCCGAAGCGGAAGTCGCCGCGGACCGACTTGAAGCTGGCCTTCTTCAGCGCGGCGTGAACCGCGTCCTTGTCGTCGAGTTCGCCCCTGGTGTCGCGCACCGCCGCATCCATCATCAACACGACGTCGTACGCCTGCGCCGCGTAGATCGACGGCAGCCGCCCGTACTCCTTCGCGAACGCCTGCACGAATGCCTGGCTCGCGGGGTTCGTGAAGTCGTGGTTCCAGTGCGATGTGTTGAACAGCCCGAGCATCGGCTCGCCGACGGCGCGGATCACGTCCTCGTCCGCCGAGAAGCCCGGCCCGACGATCTGCGTCGACTTCGACAACCCGGCGCCGACGAACTGCTTGATGAAGTTGATGCCCATGCCGCCCGGCAGGAAGATGTAGAGCGCATCGGGCGCGTCGGCGCGGATCTTCGCGAGTTCGGCGGCGTAGTCGAGCTGCCCGAGCTTGGTAAAGGTCTCGGCAATCACCGGCTTGCCGAAGCCGCGCTTGAAGCCGTTGATCGCGTCCTGGCCGGCCGGGTAGTTGGGGGCGAGCACTGCGACCCGCTTGAAGCCGCGCTCGGCGGCGAACTTGCCCGCGGCCTCGTGGTACGCGTCGTTCTGCCACGCGGTGCCGAAGAAGAAGCGGTTGCACTGGCTGCCCGCGAGTTGCGACGGGCCGGCATTGTTGCTGAGGTAGAACACCTGGGCGGCGAAAAGCGCCGGGCCGACGGCCAGCGCCACGTTGGAGCCGATCGGGCCCGTGTAGAAGTGGACGCGGTCGCGCTTGATATAGCGATCAACGTGCTGCCGCCCGGTGTCCGGGTTGCCGGCCTCGTCGGTGGCGAACACCTCGACCGGAATGCCGCCGAGCTTGCCGCCCAGCTGCTTGATGCCCAGGTTGAAGCCATCGCGCGCCTCGGCGCCCAGCGCCGCGAACGGCCCCGAGATCGATGTCGAGAACCCGACGCGAACCTGGTCGACCGGCTTTGCCGTCAGGGCAGGCGCCGCGAGTGCCAGCGCACAGGCAGCCAGGGTCAGTCGGAACATCGGCATCGCAGTCTCCCAGGGGCAAAAAATCGGCGGCCGAACGGCCGCCACGAAGGCGCAAGTATAGGGAAGGGCCATCGAATGCGCGAAGTGGCGCAGGAACGGGGCCGTCCGGACGATGTGGTGGGCGGGGGTCCTCGCCTATCATCGGCGGATGCCGATCCATCCCTCTGGAGCGACCCTCGCATGTCCGGTCCGCTGACCCGGTTCGGCCTGGCCGCCGAGACGGCCGAGCAGCGCAAGGAGAAGATCCTCGCAGGCGTGATGGCGGCCGTGTATCGCCAGGTGCCGCAATCGGTGCTCGTCAGCGTCGTCGGCGCCTTCGCGCTGGTGATGGTGCTGTGGTACTCGATGAGCCGGCACGCGCTGATGGCCTGGTTCATGCTGATCCTGGTGGAGTCGCTGGCGCGCGTGCGCCTTGCCTACAAGTTCCGCCGCGCGGTCGAGGTCGTCGACGAGGTCCGCCACTGGGCCAGGCGCTGGGTCGCGCTGGCGGCGCTCGCCGGCCTGCTGTGGGGCGCCGCCGGGTTCATGTTCTTCTCCAGCGACCAGCCGCTGCACCAGGTGGTGCTGGTGGCCGTGGTCCTGTCGGTCGCGTTCGGTTCGCTGACCCTCTACGCCAGCCATCCTCCCGCCTTCTACTCGTTCATGCTGCTCACCGTCATGCCGCTGATCGCGCGCATGGTGTGGGAACAGGATGCGACCTACTACACGGCCGCGGTGGTGATGGCGGCGGTTTTCTTCTTCACCGTGTTCTACGGCCGCAACTTCGGCGACGCGGTGTTCGAGTCGGTGAAGAACAACTACGAGAACGAAGTCCTCGTCAATCAGCTGATGGTCGAGAAGCGCCTCGCCGAAGACGCGCGGCGCGAGGCCGAGAACGCGACGCGGTCGAAGACCCAGTTCTTCGCGGCTGCCAGCCACGACCTGCGCCAGCCGCTGCAGGCCATCGGCATCTACGTGTCGCTGCTGAAGAAGCGCGCGACCGGTCCGCTCGAGCCGCTGGTGAACAACATGTCGACGGCTGTCGAGTCGCTGTCGAAGCTGGTCGAGGAATTGCTGGAGATCTCGCGGCTCGACTCCGGTTCGATCCAGCCGAAGGTCGACCAGGTCGCGCTCGACGAGATGTTCTCGGTGCTCGAGCAGGAGTTCACGCCGCTGGCCGCGTCCAAGGGCCTGTCGCTGCGGGTGCGGCGCTCGGGCCACGCGGCCGACAGCGATCCGATGCTGCTGCAGCGCGTGATCCGCAACCTGCTCGCGAACGCCATCCGCTACACCCAGCGTGGCGGCGTGCTGCTGGCGGCGCGCGCCCGCGGCGGCCTGATCAGCGTCGAGGTGTGGGACACCGGGCCGGGCATCAAGCAGTCTGAGGTGGACCGGATCTTCGAGGAGTTCTACCGCGGCGAGAGTTCGAAAGCGGAGAACAGCGGCACCGGCTTCGGCCTCGGGCTGTCGATCGTCAAGCGGATCTGCGGGCTGCTTGGACATCCGCTGATCGTGACCACGCGGCCGGGCACCGGGACCGTGTTCCGCGTCGAAATGCCGCTGTCGGTCGCACCGTTGCGCCCGAAGCGATCGGCGCCCGAGACGATGGACATGGTGCTGCGCGCGCTGGACGGCCACACGTTCGTCCTGCTGGAGGACAACGCCGAGATCCTGAACAGCCTGACGCGCCTGGTTCGTTCGTGGGGCGCGGAGGTGATTCCGTCGACCGGCTTCAATGCGCAACTGATCAAGGAAATCAGCCTGCACGACCGCATCGACGCCGTGCTGGCCGACCACAACCTGGGGCCCCACTCGATCAGCGGGGTCGAGTCCGTGGTCCGCATCCGCGAACTCGTCGGCTCCCCGGTGCCCGTGGTGATGCTGACGGCGGTGCAGGCGGCCGACGTGGTGGCCGACTTCCAGCGTGCGATGCACGCGCGGATCGCGTTCAATCCGGCGCTGGCCGCAGCGATCGCGAAGAGCCGCACCGAGGAGCCGCCGGTGCTGCAGAAGCCGACGACGCCGGCTGTGCTGAACGCGACACTGGCGGAAGCGCTCGGAATGGCCACGCTCCCGGCGGTCCGGCCGCAGGAACTCGACCGCGACACGATGACGGCGCCGGGCAGCACGCCCCGCCGCCGAAGCACCGACTTCTAGGCGACCTCTAGCCGACGTCGTAGCCGTGCCGCCGGGCGGCGAGCAGGGCTTCGGTGCGGTTGGAGGCGTTGAATGCGCGGTAGATCGCGGTGACGTGCGTCTTGACGGTGCCCTCGGACAAGCCGAGTTCGCGGCAGATGATCTTGATCGGCGCGCCGCGCGCGAGCAGCTGCAGGACCTGTTCCTGCCGCTCGGTCAGCTCGACGCGGGTTGCGCCAACTTCACGGGGCCGCTCGGGCGTGCCGATCATCGCCACCCGGTTCACTTCCTCGAGCAGGTCGGCCGGGATGTAGACGCCGCCGGACAGCACGAACTTCACGGCCGCCAGCAGGGTGTCGGAAGCCATCGACTTCGGCACGAAGCCGGCGGCGCCGAGCTGGAGCACGCGCATCACGTTGCGCGGGTCCTGCTGGCCGGACAGCACGAGGATCTTCATCTCCGGCGAGTGCGCGACCATCGATTCGAGCAGCGAGGTGCCGGACACGCCGGGCATGCCGAGGTCGAGGACCACGAGGTCGAGGTCCGCATTCTTCTCGAGCAGTTCCATCGCGCCCTCGGCTGTCCGCGTGGTCAGGACCTCGGCCGCGGGGTCGAGGTCCAGGAACAGGACACTGAGCGCATCGGTGATCAGCGAATGATCGTCGACGACCAGGATCTTCATTGGGGGCAGGGGCGAGAACGCGGGGAGTGATCGGCCGATTGTAGACCTCGCGGAGCGCGCTTCGACAGACGATCGTTCGGCCGCAGCACGCGGCTCGCGGCACGGCGTCAGGCGGGAGACGGCCGCACCAGGGCGGCAGCGCGCTTGGCGCGCACCCGCGCTTCCTCGACGGAATCGGCGTGTGCGAGGGCCACGCCCATCCGCCGCTTGCGGAATGACTCGGGCTTGCCGAACAGCCGGATGTCCGCTCCGGGAACCGCCAGTGCGTCGGCCACTCCGTCGAATCGCAGTGCGGTGGCCTCGTGTCCGCCGTAGATGACCGCGCTCGCCCCGGCGTTGCGCAGGGACGCATCGACCGGCAGGCCCAGCAGCGCGCGCGCGTGCAGTTCGAACTCGTTCTGCCACTGCGTCGCCATCGTCACCATGCCGGTGTCGTGCGGCCGCGGACTGACTTCCGAGAACCACACTTCGTCCCCCCTGACGAAGAGTTCGACGCCGAAGAGGCCGGTGCCGCCGAGTTCGTGGGTCACTTGATGCGCGATGTCGCGGCTTCTCCGCAGCGCGACCGCGCTCATCGGATGCGGCTGCCAGCTCTCGACGTAGTCGCCGGCGACCTGCACGTGTCCGATCGGCTCGCAGAAGTGCGTTGCCACGGCTCCGTCAGGCCCGATCGCGCGCACGGTGAGCTGCGTGATCTCGTACTCGAAGTCGATGAAGCCCTCGACGATCACGCGGCCGAGCGCCACGCGGCCGCCCGCGTTCGCGTAGGACCAGGCCTGCTCGATCTCGTCCGCGCGATCGATCCTGCTCTGGCCCTTGCCGGACGAGGACATCACCGGCTTGATGACGCACGGCAGGCCGATCGCCTGCACGGCCTCGCGCATTTCCTCGAGCGAACTGGCGAAGCGGTAGGGCGACGTGGCGAGCTGAAGCTGCTCCGCCGCAAGGCGCCGGATGCCTTCGCGGTTCATCGTGAGCTGCGCCGCGCGCGCGGTCGGAACGACGCGGGCCAGGCCTTCCCGCTCGATCTCCACCAGCGCGTCGGTCGCGATGGCCTCGATCTCCGGAACGACGATCGCGGGTCGGATGCTTTCGATCAGCGCGCGCAGTTCCTGCGGATCGGCCATGTTCAGCACATGCGCGTGGTGCGCGACCTGGTGCGCCGGCGCGTTCGGGTAGCGGTCGGCGGCGATCACTTCGACGCCGAGTCGCTGCAGCGCGATCGCCACCTCCTTGCCGAGTTCGCCGCTGCCGAGCAGTAGCACCTTGACGGCGTGTCGAGAGAGCGGGGTGGCAAGCGTCGGAGGCCAGGCGTGTGCGGTCATGGGCTGGGCGGGGTGGGGGCCGGGGACATCGAGCCCCCATGCGCGAGAGGGGATTGAAAGTGTGCCGAAGGTTAATCGATGTCAAGCGGACGGCCGGCGGCAGGCCCGCGTTTGCCTCGCATCAACTGCCCGGGCGTCGACTGTTGGCACTCTCGCAACCGCAGACGTGGGCGTCCGGCCCATTGGGGCGAGGCAGGAAACCGGAATGCACAACAAGACAGGAATCTGGCTCGGTGGTGCGCTCATCGCGGCGGTGGTCGCGCTGGCGTCGGCCTGCACGACCGACATGAAGGTCCAACCCTCCCAGGCGACGGCTTCCTCGGGCTCGGCGGCGTGTGACGCGTGCCATCCCGGCGACAGCAAGACCTGGCGGGAAACCTATCACGCGAAAGTGGCGCGGGCCCCCCACGAAAGCCTGCTGAAGGAAGCCGCCCAGTACTGGTCGATCGACAGCAAGGGCAACGCCGGACCGAGCCGCGGCAATTTCGATGGCAAGGTCTATGGACTCGACGACGTCGAGATGGTCGTCGGGACCCGCTGGAAGCAGCGCTTCCTCGTCAAGAATCCGACGACCGGCCACCACCAGTTCCTCGACAAGCAGTGGAACAGTTACACAGGGGTGTGGGAGGGGTACGCGAACAAGGACGACTGGGAAGCCGGCTGCGCCACCTGCCACGGCGATCAAGGCAAGGCCGCGCGCATCACGGTCGACGCGCCGGCGAGCGGTCTCTGATCGGCCATCCGGCTGCGCTGCGAGGCCGGCGCATGCCGGCCTTTCTCATGGGTGTGCCAACGGCGCCACACGCAGGCGCGCTCGATCTCGACGGCGCTTGACGTGTCGGTGTACTCTGCCTTCGTCGTGCGGGGTGAAGTCGGCCGCTGATCGCCGCACGACAAAAAAGCCGGCGCAAGCCGGCTTTTTTCTTTGTGGTTCAGCGCTGCGTTACAGCGACTTGATCCACTTGACGATCGCGGTCAGGTCCGCTTCGGAGGCGCTGGCCTTCGGATGACCCTGGCCGGTCGCCAGTTTCTTGACGATGTCGGCGTCCGGTGTGGCCTTGTGCTTCTTCGCCAGGTCCTTGTAGGACGAGCCCATCTTCTTCGTGTCCATGGCGTGGCACTTGTTGCAGCCCGCCTTGTCGGCGAGATCGGCGCTTGCTTGCGCCGTGCCGGCCATCAGCAGCCCCGCGGCAGCCAGAACGATTGCGACCTTCTTCATCTTGCTCCTTTCCATTCGAGTTGAACCCGCGGTTCTACCGGTCGAGCCGGGCGCCGGCCGCGCGAGCCGTCCGGCGCAGGGTGATTCTATGGACGCGTCCCGCCCGGCGACTGCGCCGGATCAAGAGGCGCCCGTGACAGGGAAGCCGACACGCAGGCCGGCTTCCTCGTTCCCGTCCTCTAGAGCGACAGGGCCCACTTCACGAGGGCCTTGGTGTCGTCGTCCGACGTCTTGACGGCAGGGTGGCCCTTGCCGGCCTTCAGCTTGGCGACCAGGTCGGCTTCGGCCGACGCCTGGCCCTTGTACTTCTTGGCGATGTCCTTGAACGCCGGGCCCATTTTCTTCGTGTCGACCGAGTGGCAGGTCATGCAGCCCGACTTCTGCGCGAGTTCGGCGTTGGCTTGGGCCACGCCGGCGGTGCTCAGTCCAACGGCCGCGAGCACTGCAAACATCAATGATTTCATCGAGTCTCCCCCCAGTGATTTGGCCGCCGTGCGGCATCGATTCCAGGCCGGATTCTCCGGCCGGCACGCAGTCTAACGGATCAGCTTCCGGTGGGTTGACCGGGTTCGCCGACCGGGCCGGGAACGGCGCCGGCGTCTCCGCCGGAACTCCCGTAGGCGGCTTCCGCGCGACGCACGAAGGCGTCCACCATCTGGTTGGCGGCCCGGTCGATCAGCGGGCCGGCCAGCTTCTCGGTGTGCAGCGCGAGCTCGTAGCGGAGGCTGAAGTCGATCCGGCAGCCCAGCGTGCCCAAGGGCAGGAGCTTCCACTCGCCGACGAAGTGGCGGAACGAGCCATCCTGCATGTGGATCGCCATCCACTCGGGCCGGCGCTTGTTGTTGCGCGTCGTCACGCGCACGTTCAGCTCCCGGAATCCGACTTCGACGGTCGCCGAAACGACCTCATCGGTGCGCTCGATCAGCTGGGTGCGGGTGCACCAGGGCAGGAACTGCGGGTAGTGCTCGACCTGCTCGATCAGGTCGAACATCTGCTCGGCGCTGTACGGAACCAGCGCGCTACGGTGCATCTCGCGCATCGGGACGGTCGGCTGCGGCAAAGGCCGCTAGCCTACCGAACCCGCGCGCGGTCAAGGCGTCCTCGCGTTCCAGGTCCTCGAGCCGGGTCTCGATGTCCGCGATGTCGGCGTCGAGTTCGGGCAGCAGCACGTCCTGCAGCGCACGCACGCGGCGTACGGTGCGCCGGTACTCGGAGAGCAGCCGCGCCAGCGTGGTCGAGACGGCCGCCAGTTCGCCAAGGCGAGCGGCGATGCGCGCGTAGGCGGCGCGGCAGGCTTCGGCCTCGGGCGAAGCGTGCACCGGCGGTGGTGCCGGTCCGAGCTCGCCCAGCGCCTGTGCCTTCAGGGTGATGACGCCGAGCAGCGGGTGCCGGTCGACGCGCAGCCGCTGGTGCGTCGACGCGGGTGGCACCACCTGCAGCCCGTGCAGCCCGTGACGCGCCAGCGCCGCGGCGAGCGCCAGGCGCGCCGAGCCCAGCAGGCCGGCGAGGTCCTTGGCGATCGCCTGGTGCAGCCGGAACTGCCGCAGCATTTCGCCCGCCAGCAGCAGGCACTTCTCGTCGAGGAAAGCGTAGCCCTCGCGCATCGTGCGGCGTTCATCGCCGAGGGCGATCAACAGGCTGCGAGTCGGCGTCAGATCGCTCATGGGGATGCTTCGACTGCGGGAACTTCGCCGAGATGCTGGGCGATCTGCTCATTCGACAACCGTGTCAGCTCCGCCCGCGGCAGGTGGACCAGCAGTTCCCAGCCCGCCGCCATGCTTTCCTCTAGGGTGCGCGCCCGCGGCTGCGAGATCAGCGTGCGCTCGAACGCGGTCCCGAACGCGAGGTAGCGGCGGTCCGTGTCGGACAGCCCGTCTTCGCCGACCACGCTCGCCAGCAGGCGTGCCTGCGTCGCGCGCGAGTAGGCCGCGTAGAGCTGGCTCGCGAGTGCGGGGTGGTCGGAATGCGTGTAGCCCTTGCCGGTGCCGTCCTTCATCAGGCGCGACAGGCTCGGCAGCACGTTGATCGGCGGATACACGCCGGCGCGGTCGAGCTCGCGCGACAGCACGATCTGCCCTTCGGTGATGTAGCCGGACAGGTCCGGGATCGGGTGCCCGATGTCGTCCGACGGCATCGTCAGGATCGGCAACTGCGTCAGGGTGCCCTTGGCGCCGTGCACGCAGCCAGCGCGCTCGTACAGCGTGGCGAGATCCGAGTACATGTAGCCGGGGTAGCCCTTGCGGCCGGGCACTTCGCCCTTGGCGCCGGCGACCTCGCGCAGCGCCTCGCAGTAGTTGGTGAGGTCGGTGATGATCACCAGGACGTGCTTGTCCTGCTCGAACGCGAGGTACTCGGCTGCGGTCAGCGCGAAGCGCGGCGTCAGCAGGCGCTGCGTCGACGAGTCGCTCGCGAGATTGAGGAACAGCGCGGAGCGTTCGAGCGCGCCGGACTGCTCGAGCGAGCGGCGGAAGTACTCGGCGGTCGTGTAGGGCACGCCGATGCCGGCGAACACGATCGCGAACTCCGATGCCTCGGCGCCGCGCAGGCGCGCGTTCGCCGCGATCTCGACCGCGATGCGGTCGTGCGGCAGCCCGCCGCCGGAGAAGATCGGCAGCTTCTGGCCGCGCACCAGCGAGTTCAGCAGGTCCACCGCTGTCACGCCGGACTCGATGAACGACCGCGGCGTCGCGCGCGACACCGGGTTCAGCGGCACGCCGTCGATGCGCAGTCGCTTCGCGACGGCGAGCGGCGGCCCGTTGTCGATCGGCTGCCCGATGCCGTTGAAGACGCGGCCCAGCACCCCCGGGCCCACGCCGAAGTCGATCGGCTCTCCGAGAAAGCGGACCACCGTGCCGGCCAGCCCGAGGCCGGCGGTCGGGTCCAGCATCTCGATCGTCACCATGCCCTCGTCGATCGCGGCCACCCGGCCGAGGCGGGGTGTGCCGTCCCGGCCGCTGACAACGACCGCTTCGTTCAGTCCCACTTCGAGCGTGCGCCGCATGAACAGCAGCGGACCCTCGAGCCGCATGGCGGCGTCGTGCACGGTCACCCTAGGTTGCATGCGCATCGTCCTTCGACGGCGTTGGCACGCTCGGGACGACCAGCGTCGCGAACGCGTCCTCGACCTGTCTTTCCAGAGCGGCGAGCCGCTCGAGTTCGCCTTCGCCGATCTCCTCGCCCATGCGCGACAGCGGGCGCATCACGTCGAGCGCGGCGATCTGTTCCGGCGCGACGCCTTCGAAGGTGGCGCGCTCGGCCAGTTCGATGAAGCGGACCAGCAGGCGCATCATGCAAGCTTGGCGGTCGGGCCCGCAGTAGCGGTCGACCGGCGAGAACGCCGACTGGCGGAGGAATGCCTCGTTGACGAGTTCGGCGGCGAGCAGGGTCAGGCGCTGGCGGGCCGGCAGCGCATCCTTGCCGATGATGCGGGCCATGCGCTCGAGGCGCGCCTGGTCGTCCAGCAGCGTCAGGAAGCGGCGCCGAAGCTCGAGCCACTCGTTTTCGCCCGAGGCGGCGCGCGATCGCGCGGTCGGCACCATGGCGTAGCGCTCCAGCCACCAGTCCGCCACGTCGAGCGAGTCCTCCGAATACGACTGCAGCGGGTTGACGGCCGGGTAGAAGCGGGCCTGTGCGCGCTTCGCGTCGAGCGCCCAGAAGCTGCGCACGTAACGCTTGCTGTGGCTGGTGACCGGCTCGGAAAAGTCGCCCGATGGCGGACTGATCGAGCCGAGCAGCGTCACCGAACCGGTCGCCCCGGAGAGCGTCACCACCTTGGCCGCGCGCTCGTAGAAGTCGGCGAGGCGGCTCGCGAGGTAGGTCGGGTAGCCGCCTTCCCCGGGCAGTTCGCCGAAGCGGCCCGACACTTCGCGCAGCGCCTCGGCCCAGCGCGAGGTCGAGTCCGCCATCAGCGCGACGTGCAGGCCCTGGTCGCGGAAGTACTCCGCCACCGTGACTGCCGAATAGATGCTCGCCTCGCGCGCGGCGACCGGCATGTTGGAGGTGTTGGCGATGATCACCGTGCGCTCCATCAGCGAGCGACCGGTGCGTGGATCGTCCAGTTGCGGGAACTCCTCGAGCACACCGGCCATCTCGTTGCCGCGTTCGCCGCAGCCGAGGTATACGATCACGTCGGCGCTGCACCCCTTGGCGAGGCTCTCGAGCAGGATGGTCTTGCCGGTGCCGAACCCGCCGGGAATGGCGGCCTTGCCCCCCAGCGCCACCGGAAACAGCGAGTCGAGGATCCGCTGGCCGGTCACGAGCGGTTCGTCCGACGTCAGGCGGGCACGCACCGGACGCGGCGTGCGCACGGGCCAGAAGTGACTGAGCGCGACTTCGTGCGTTGCGCCGCCTTCCGACGCGAGGCGCAGCACCGTGGCATCGTCGGTCACTTCACCCGCGTCCGCGATCCAGGCCACGCGCCCGGCGACGTTCGGCGGCAGCAACGCGCGCTGCGAGCGTCCGCGCGGCGACGACACTGCGCCGAATGGCGCACCGGGGCCGAGTTCCGCGCCCGCCTGCACGGCAGGTTCGAAGCGGAAGAGCATCGCGCCGGCCGGCTGCAGCGGCCGCAACAGGCCGTCGTAGATGTTGCCGAGCAGGCCCGGACCCACCCGGATGCCGAGCAGGTTCCCGGTGCCGCGCACCTCCACGCCGGGCCGCAGGCCGGTCGTGTCCTCGTACACCTGCGCGACGATCTCGTCCTCGTTCAGCCGAATCACTTCCCCCAGCAGGCCGGCCGGTCCGACGCGGATCGCCTCGCGCAGCAGGAAGGGTCCTTCGGCGCGCGCGCGCAGCACCGGGCCGCTGATCCAGCGGATCCGTGCGCGCGAACCGGAGTCGGCGTCGCGAGAGGTCATCGTTGCTCCTGTTGCAGGTAGTGCAGCAACTTTCCTTCGAGTTGCGCGCGGTCGGCCAGCAGGCCCTCGATGGTCGCATCGAGGATGTTGTTGCCGCTGACGACGCGGAAGCCGGCGCTGATGGCGGCGGCGGATTCGAACGCCACCTGGGCGACCCCATCGATGCGCAGCTGCTCGAGCCAGTGCGCGCGCTCGCCTTCGTTCCACGCCGGGTGCGTCTGGATCCGCCAGCCGCCGCTCGCACACGGCACCGACCGCAGGGCTCGCTGCAGATAGGCCCGGACCCACTGCGCCCGGGTCGGCGCGGCGTCCCAGCGGGCGACCAGGCGCGCGCGCAGTTCGTGCCAGGCCAGGTCCAGGATCAGCACCGCATGGCGCTGCTGGAACAGGCGACGGTCCGTGGCCAGCGCTGCTTCCACCGCGCTCACCTCGATCGCATAGCGCTTGCGTTCCTCGACGATCGCGGTGTGCACGCGGCGGCGCGCTTCGGCGAGCGCCGCGCGCACCGCCTGGCGCGCTTCGGCCCGTGCGGGCTCCAGCAGCTCGGCGAAGCGCCGCGCACGGTATTGCTCGACCAGTTCGAGCAGGGCGGCGGTGCGTTGTTCGAGGTTCATCGCGGCGGCTCAGGCATCGAGTCCGAGCTGGGCGCGGACCCGCTCCGCGGGATCGAGCCGGCACGGTGGCCGTCCGGGTTCGGGCAGCACCACGACGAGAGGCCGGCCTGCCGCCAGCGCCGACTCGAGGTCACCGCGCGCGATGCGCTCTGCCACTTCCGCCGTGATGAACACCGCCTCGGCGCCGCTGGCGAGGGCCGCCCGCAGCGCGTCCGCCTCGTCGCCCTGGGGCGTCCAGCAGCGCATGCCGGCGAGCCGGAATCCGGCCGCGTCCTCGGCCGCGCCGACATAGGCAAACGCCGTCATCGTCGACTCACGCGAGCCGGTTCAGGATCAGGATCGAGATGATCACGCCGTAGATGGCGATGCCCTCGGCGAGTCCGACGAAGATCAGCAGGCGCCCGAAAAGATCCGGCTTCTCGGCGAGCGCGCCGACCGCGGCGGCGCCGAGCTTCGCCACCGCGTAGCCGCCGGCGATCGACGAGGCGGCCGTGGCGATCGCCGCGGACACCAGCCCCCAGGTCCATGCCTCGGGAGGAATTCCGGCGCGTGCGGCGGTCTGGGCCGATGCGGTGTCAGGGAAGAAGACCAGCGCGGTGCCCAGCGCTGCGAGCACGGCCGCGCCGGCGATCAGGACCATCGGGAAGGCAAAGCGACTCATGACGACTCCTCAGTGATCAAGCGTGACCGGCGGGGCCGCGAGCGGACGGAACTCGCGACCTTCCGGCCGGAAGAAACGGGTGAAGAACTCGAACAGCACCAAGCGGGTGGTCTGGATCGACACGACGAGGCCCTCGACGACGAGGATCAGCACGTTGCCGAGCACCAGCACGACCAGGCCGACGAGCACGCTGTCGCTGGCCCCGGCCAGCGCCACCACGGCCGACGCGAGCCCGGCATGCGCGAGCGCGAAGGCGCCGACGCGGGCGAACGACAGCGTGTTGATCAGGATCTGCACGGTGTGCTCCGCGAGTTCACCCAGCCCGGCGAATGCCGACTTCACGCTGGGTCGCTCGATGACCGCGGCGATCATCGACCAGGCGACGCCCGCCGCGGCGATCCACCATCCCGGCGTCCAGACGAAGCCCGCCAGCGCGCCGGCGTACGTGGCGAGCACCGGAGCGTCCTCGCGCAACCAGTGGTCGAGCCGTGAGCCCCACCACGCTTCGAGGCCGCCCAGCAGCAGGCCCAGCGACAGCAGCACCGCGCCGCCGATGACCGGCACCAGCAGCACGGGCAGGGGATGTTCGATCGGGTGCAGCCACAGCGGCTGGATCACTCCTTCGAGGCAGAAGACGCTTCCGAACACGACGCCGAACAGCGCGGCCGCCAGGCCGCACGGCACCAGCAGGCGCAGCAGCGGCAGGCGGTGTCGCATCAGCCAGCCGAAAGCGGCCAGCACCAGGCCCTGTCCGACGTCGCCGAACATGTAGCCGAACATCAGCGGCACGGCCAGCGCCAGCAGCACGCTCGGATCGGCACCGCTTGCGCTCGGCATGCCGACCAGCCGAGTGAACACCTCGAACGGTTGGGCCCACCACGGGTTGCGCAGCACGAGCGGGGCGCGGGCGCCGCGCGGTGGCCGCGGGAACGTCGCCAGCGCGCGCGCGTCGCAGCTTTCCAGCGCGCGCACGACCTTCTCGCGGTCGGCGGTCCACCCGGTGATGCGCGCGAAGACGTCGCCCTGGTCGATCGCGCCGCCGTGTTCGAAGCACCAGGTGGCGCGCGCGATGTCCCCGAGGGCACGGGCCAGCGCGTGCCGCTCGGAGACGGCCGCGAGTTCGGCCCGCAACCCGGCGATCTCCTTCTGCTTCTCGGTGAACTTTTCGGTCACGAGCGATAGGTTGGCGGTCGCGCTCGGCTGCAGCCAGTCGGGGAAGCGGGCGCGGCGGCCGTTGACTTCGGCCACCGCGCGGCCGATGGCCTCGATGTCCTCGGGCGCGCCAATCGCCAGCAGCAGCCGTTCGCTGGCCAGGTCGGCAAAGCGCGTGATCGTGTCCTGCGGCAACTCGATCTCGACGCCCTGGGGCAGCGCGAACAGGGCGGCCGTGACCCCGTGGTCGGCGCGCGCCAGCGCCGCGAAGTCGATGTGGCTCTCGGCCATCTCGCGCAGGGCGGCGGCGGCCAGTTCGAGCTCAGCCGCTTCGGCTTCGGCGCCCTGCAGGCGCGCGATCACCGTGTCGGCATCGGCCGCCCACGCGCGCGCCGTGCGCACGCCGTCGGCCAGCGCATCCGCCGGGGCGCGCCGCTCGGCGGCGAGCGCGGACGCGGCGCGGGGCCAGTAGGGACGGTACTTGCGCGCCAGCGCGTTGAAGTCCTTCAGGAGGTCCTGCGGCATGCCGGCGCCGGGCGCTTCGGTCTGGTGCCACTCGACTTCGATGCAACCGGCGGCTGCGAGCGCTTCGAGTGCGATGAACGCGTCGTCGCGCCCGACCATGATCTCGAACCACGCGCACGGCTGCGGTCGGATCATGCAGGGCTCCCGACCGGCCGGGCGCGCAGCATGAACTCGCCGCGCAGGCGCTCGAGATCGACCGCAAACAACGCGAGGTAAGCGAACAGCGCCGCGGGCTGGGACGCGCTCCGACGGACAGCCGTCGCAAGCCTGGCGCCGAGGGCCTGCCGTGCGCTGGCGGCGTCGTCGACGGGAAGCGCGGCAAAGCGCAGCAGGTGCGACCGGACGTGCTCGACGACGCCGTCGAGGAGCAGCCGCCCTTCGTCGTCGAGGGCAGGCCAGAGCCGACGCCACTCCGTCTCCCACGCAGCCAGCAGGCGGTGCAGCGTCCCGCCGGCGCGCAGCCGGCGCAGGGCGCGTGCGATCGGCTCGACGGGGCCGCGCCCTTCCGCGCTTCGCTCCGCTGCGGCCACCAGGGGACCGAGCGGACCGTCGGCCAGCGCGGCACGGCGCTGCGCGGGCGTCGCGAGCGCATAGGGTGACAGCGCGGGGTCGGCCGCGATCCAGCGCGGCGGCGGCTCGTTGTCGAGCAGATGCAGCAGCGCGGGAAGGTCGATCAGGTGCCGCGTGTACAGCAGCGGCGCTCGCCACGCCGCGGGCGACCAGCCGGCGACCTCGACGATGCGGGTGCGCAGTTGCTGGCGGAACGCGAGTTCGATGGCGTCGGCGTCGCCGGTGAGCGGAACGCCACTGACGGTGGACGCCGCGCTCGACGCGCGCACCGCTTCCAGCAGCGCCGGGACGCTGCGCGACGAGCGCAACTGGGTCCACAGCCGCTCGTCGGGTCGCTGGGCCAGTCGGGCCGCCACGCGCGCGTGTGCGTAATCGAACGTCAGCCCGCTGATCATTCGCTGCCACCGGTCAGTTCCGCGCTCAGGCGGTCGAGCGCCCGCGCCACGCGCACCGGTTCGTCCGGATCAGGCGGGGCGGGTTGCTGCAAGGCGGCGCGTTGGCGGTTGAGCCGCTCGATCTCGGACCGCAGTGCGGCCTCGGTCCACTGGTGCGCGCGCGCAACGCGTTCGGCGGCGCGCTCCGCGATCGCCCGCGCCCGCGCCTTGGCGTCCTGGCGCACGCGTTCGGCGTCCACCGCACATTGCGCGACGGCTTCGCGCGCTGATTGCTCCGCGTGGAGCACCTGCACGATCGCCTGGTCCACCCGCGAGGTGTCGGTCGTGTCCATGTGCGCTGCTTCAAGGTGTCGCGGCCGGCACCGGTCGGCCGGCGCGACCCCGAGCCCCTTTATAAGCGGGCGGGCACGGCCTTCGCTTGCGGCAGAGCAACCGGACCCCCTGCCAGCGGGCGTCCGCTTGCCGGCTGGATCAACCCTGCGCGCGCTCGCCGGCGGGCTGCCGCGCGCGGTGCCGGGCGAGGTACAGCGGCGTGCGCGACTTGGGCACCTTGCGCACGAAGTTGTAACGCGCCACGTGATAACTGGGATCGAACCCGAAGAAGTTGAGCCGCATGCGCTCCAGTTCTTCCGCACGGTAGGCGGCCAGCGGCTTCAACGCTTCGTCGGCGGCGCGCCGTGCCCGTTTGTCGGCCAGCCGCTGCTCGAAGCCGGCGTCCGCCAGGTCCTGTGCCTTGGCGATCGTCCCGGCGAGGAAGGCCGCCGGCGAGCCGCCATCGTGCGCGTCGATCAGCCCGATGGCCCGTGCGGCGCTGGTGCCGAGCGGCAGGCGCGCTTCGGTGAGGCGCTTCGCGCCGTCGGCGCCGACCCGCTGCGGCAGCAGGTAGGTCCAGTACTCGGATCCGTACAGGTTGCCCATGCCCTTGTAGTGCGGGTTCAGCACCACGCCCGAGCGGGCGACGACGCGGTCGGCCGCGAGCGCGAGGAAGACTCCGCCGGCGCCGGCGTTGCCCTGCAGCGCGGAAATCGTGAGGTGCGACGTGGTGGTCAGGATCGCGTGGGCGAGGTCGTCGATCGCGTTGATGTTGCGCCAGGATTCCTCGGCCGCCTGCGCCGACGCTTCGATCACGTTGAGGTGGATGCCGTTGGACCAGAAGTCGGCGCCGCCGGCGAGCACGAGGACTTTCACGGGCCGGCCGCAGGCGTGGCGATAGGCGGCGGTGAGTCGCTCGCACTGCGAAGTCGACATCGCGCCGTTGTAGAAGGGAAAGTGCAGCACGCCGACATCGCGGAACTCTTCGTAGCGGATGTCGCGCCACGTCACGGCATCGCTGCCGGCATCGATCGCGACCGGCACCTCGGGAACGCCAGCGAGCCTCTCGCCGAGCACCATCGCCGCCGGCAGCTTGAACGGCCGGTCCGCGTCGAGCGAGCCCTTCAGGTGCGTGATCCACACCGCGCCATCGCGCGTCGCGCGGCAGATGGCGCCGTGACGCTGCGCGATCACCGCGCCCGGCGCGCCGCGCAGTTCTCCCTCGGGGTGCGCGTCGTACAGATGCACCGGCAGGTCCAGGATGCGGTCGGCCACGCCCGGCACGCCGTCCGCGCACCGGACCTTGCGCAGCACGGTGGCGCTGTCGTCGCGCTGCCAGTCGATCGCCCGGTCGGGCTGCTTCATCGGCGGCCGCAACCGGCCGCGCACTTCGGGCCTGCCGTAGTCCAGCGGTTCGGGGGCAGCGCCGGCGGCGATGCGCTCGATCGTCGCGCGGACGCCCGCGACGGCCGCTTCCGTGACTTCAGTGCGGTACAGCGAACCCTTGCTCGCCGGCCGCATGTCGAACTCGACGCTCGCCCAGATGTCGCCCGCATCCATTTCGGCGTTCGCCTGCAGCGCGGTCACGCCCCAGCGCAACTCGCCGTTGAGCACCGCCCAGTCGAGGGCCGACGGTCCGCGGTCGCCCCGGACGCCGGGATGCAGGACGATGCACCGGTGGTGCTTCCAGACCTCCTCCGGGATCGCGCGCTTCAGGAAGGGCGCGACGATCAGGTCGGGCGCGAACATCCGCACCGCCTCGATCGTGACCGAGTCGCGCACGTCGAATTCGAGCGACAGCTCGTGGCCGGCGTCCGTCAGCTCGACCCACAGCCGCTGCGTCAGGCTGTTGAACGAGTGCGCGAGCAGCAGGATGCGCATCGGTGTCCCGCCGGGGCCCCCTAGCAGATGCGCGGGAGCTGCTCGCCGGTGAGCCAGTCCACCACGCGGCGTCCGCCGAACGCGGTCTCCATCTGCACGAAGCGGTGCGGGTCCTCGACGACCTCGCCGATGATCGCGGCATCGGCGCCGCGTGGATGCGCGCGCATCACGTCGAGCAGCCGCCCGGCGTCCTGCGGCGGACAGATCGCGATCAGCTTGCCCTCGTTGGCCACGTAGAGCGGGTCGAGTCCGAGGAACTCGCAGGCCGCATTGACCTGCGGCTTCACCGGGATCGCGGCTTCGAGGATCAGCATGCCGACGTTCGACTGGCGGGCGAATTCGTTCAGCGTGGTGCCGAGGCCGCCGCGCGTGGGATCGCGCAGGCAGCGGATCGTCGGCACCGCCTCAATCATCGCGGCCACCAGGCCGTGCAGCGCGGCGGTGTCGGACTCGATCGTCGTCTCGAAGCTCAGGTTCTCGCGCAGCGACATGATCGCGACGCCGTGGTCGCCGATCGAGCCGGACACCAGGATGGCGTCGCCGGGACGCGCCCGGTGGCCGGAGATCTCCACGCCGTGAGGCACGACGCCGATGCCGGTCGTCGTGATGAAGACGCCGTCGCCCTTGCCCTGTTCGACGACCTTGGTGTCGCCGGTGACCACGGGCACGCCGGCTTCGCGCGAGGCCGCCGCCATCGACTCGACGATGCGCTTCAGGTCGGCCAGCGGGTAGCCTTCCTCGAGGATGAAGCTCGCCGCGAGGTAGAGCGGCTGCGCGCCGTTCATCGCGACGTCGTTCAGCGTGCCGTGCACCGACAGGCAGCCGATGTCGCCGCCGGGGAAGAACAGTGGCGACACCACGTGGCTGTCGGTCGCGATCACCAGGCGGCCGGCCGGCGCCTGGATCACGGCGCCGTCGTTGCCCTGCGCGAGCCATTCGTTCGCGAAGCTGGCCGCGAACAGCTCGTCGATCAGCTGCGCCATCGCGCGGCCGCCGCCTCCGTGCGTCATGTCGACGCGGCCGTGCCGGAAGTCGACCGGGCGGATGTAGTCCTTCTTGACTGTGCTCATTGGATGGCCGCGGGGGCCCCCGCTCCGCGCGCGGCCCCGCTGGGGGGCGATTGCTCTGCCCTGATCTGCACGTCCTTGAAGCGGCCGTAGGTGTAGTGCGCCGCGCAGGCGCCTTCGGAGCTGACCATGCACGATCCGATCGGGTTCTCGGGCGTGCAGACGGTGCCGAACACCTTGCAGTCGGTCGGCTTCTTCACGCCGCGCAGGATCGCGCCGCACTCGCAGGCCTTGTTGTCCGCCACGGAGCGGTAGGTGATGCCGAAGCGGCGCTCGGCGTCGAAGTCGGCGTACGCGTCCTTGATCCGGAGCGCGGAGTAGGGCACCTCGCCGAGGCCGCGCCACTCGAACGACTTGCGCAGCTCGAACACGTCTGCCACCAGCGACTTCGCCTTCGCGTTGCCCTCCCGCGTCACCGCGCGCGTGAACTCGTTCTCGACCTCGGCGCGGCCGTCGTTCAGCTGCCGCACGAGCATCAGGATCGCCTGCATCACGTCGAGCGGCTCGAAGCCGGCGATCACGACGGGCCGCTGGTACTCCTCGGCGAAGTACTCGTAGGGCTGGCTGCCGATCACTGTGCTGACGTGGGCCGGCCCGATGAATCCGTCGAGCGGCACGGTGCCGAGTTCGCGCACCTCGGGCGACTCGAGGATGTGCGTGATGGCCGACGGCGTCAGCACGTGGTTGCAGAAGACGGTGAAGTTCGCGAGGCCGAGCGCCCTGGCCTGGCGGATGACGATCGCCGTCGGCGGCGTCGTCGTCTCGAAGCCGATCGCGAAGAACACAACCTCGCGCGCCGGATTGTCCTGCGCGATCCGCAGCGCGTCGGCGGCCGAGTAGATCATCCGGATGTCGGCGCCGCGCGCCTTCGCCTTCATCAGCGACAGGCCGCCGGAAGCTGGCACGCGCATCGTGTCGGCGTAGGTGCAGACGATCGCCTTGTTGTCCGCCGCGAGCTGGATCGCGTTGTCGATGCGGCCGATCGGCAGCACGCACACCGGGCAGCCCGGCCCGTGGATCATGTTGACGTTGTCCGGCAGCAGGTCCTTGATGCCGTAGCGCGAAATTGCATGCGTGTGACCGCCGCAGAATTCCATCAGGTTGTAGGTTCGGCCCGGTTCCGCCTCCTCGCCGATGCGGCGCGCGAGCGCGCGCGCCAGCGCGCCGTCGCGGAATTCGTCGATGTACTTCATCTTGCCCCCTTGGTGCTGCGCACCGTCCCCCCGAGGGGGAGTGAGCGCCTTCGGAGCGGCCGTGCGGCGCTCATGCGGCCTCCGCGGATGCGCCGTCGTTGGCGGCGCCCGCTTCCGCGAACAGCGCCAGCGTGCGCGCGGCCTCGTCCGGATCGAGGCGCTGCAGTGCGTAGCCGACGTGGATGATCACGTAGTCGCCGGGAACGACGCCGGTCACGAGTTCGAGGGAGATGCGCTTGCGCACGCCGCCGACGTCGACGACGCCCTCGTCATTCGGCAGCATTTCGACGATACGGGCGGGGATGGCGAGGCACATGGCGGTTCAGTCCGTTGGGTTCGTTCGGGCGGCGAGCGCGTGCCGGGCCACCCAGGCCTGGCCGAGCGCGAGCCCGCCGTCGTTGGCCGGCGCCTGGCGCGCTTCGATCACGTCGAAGCCGTCGGCGGCGAGGCGGGTGCGCAGCCCGGAGGAGAGGATGGCGTTGAGGAAGCAGCCGCCGCCGAAGGCGATCGTGCCGACCCCGGCGCGGCACGCGGCCGACGCGGCCCACGCGGCGAGGGCGTCGATCAGCGTCGCGTGGAAGAGGGCGGCGCCGTAACCCGCGCCGCGGGCGTCGAGCAGCGCCTGCGCCAGCGGCAGCAGGTCGAGCGTGCCGTCGGCGTCGAAGCGGAAGCCGTCGGCCAGCGGGCGGACCGTTCCGTGGCCGGACGCCAGGCCTTCGAGCAGCATTGGCGCCTGGCCCTCGAAGGACTGCCTCTCGCGCACGCCGAGCAGCGCGGCCGCGGCATCGAACCAGCGGCCCATGCTGCTCGTCAGCGGCGTGTTGAGCCGCTGCTGCAGCATCTGGCGTACGAGCGGCGCGCCCGGCCGATCGAAGCGGCGCTCGATCTCGTCGCCGCGTCCCAGCAGGTGCAGCACCGCCGCACCGAGCCGCCACGGCTCGCGCGCGGCGCGGTCCCCGCCGGGCAGCGGCAATTCGCGCAGGTGGCCGGCGCGCGTCGAGCGCCCGCCATCGACGAGCAGCAGTTCGCCGCCCCAGGCGCCGCCAGCGTCGCCGAGCCCGACGCCGTCCAGCGCGATGCCGAGGACAGGATGCTCGATGCGGTGTTCCGCCATCACGGCGGCGATGTGCGCGTGGTGGTGCTGCACGCCGATCAACGGGATGCCGCGCTGCCCCGCGAGCCGGGCGGCGAAGCGCGTGCTGTGGAAGTCCGGATGCAGGTCGTGCGCGACCGCCACGGGCTCGATCGCGAGCACGTCGAGCAGGTGATCGACGGCTTCCTCAAGCGCCACGCAGGTCGCGGCGTTGTCCAGTGATCCGATGTGCTGCGACAGGAACGCTTCGTCGCCGCGCGTGGCGCAGGCCGTGTTCTTGAGGTAGGCGCCGACCGCGAGCACCGGCGGACCGTCGCCGGCAAGCCGGATCGACGCCGGCGTGTAGCCACGCGCGCGGCGGATGAAGGCCGGGGTCCCGTTCGCCTCGGCGCGCGCCACGCTGTCGTCGCAGCGGATGAGGATGTCGCGGTCGTGCACCAGCAGCGCGTCGGCGATCGGACCGAGGCGGCGCACGGCTTCGCCGTTGTCGATCACCAGCGGCTCGCCGCCCGGATTGGCGCTCGTCATCACGAGCGCGAGCGGTTGCGGCGCGCCGAGCCAGCCCGTTCCGGCGGGCCGGCCGGCGACCTCGTGGAACAGCAGCACCTGCATAGGCGTGTGCGGAACCATGACGCCCAGTGTTGCCATCCCGGGCGCGACGCCGGGCAGGGCCGCGTCGCAGCCCGGCTGCTTGTCGAGCAGCACGATCGGACGCTCGGGCGTAGCTAGCAGCGCGGCGGCCTGCGCCGTGACGCGCGCCAGCGGCGCGATCGACTCCAGGTTCGCGAACATCACCGCGAACGGCTTTTCCTCGCGCTGCTTGCGGCGGCGCAGTTCGGCGACCGCCTCGGCATTGCGCGCGTCGCACGCCAGGTGGAACCCGCCCAGGCCCTTGATCGCGACGATGCCGCCGCGGCGGATGCGCTGCACGGCTTCCGCGAGCGGGTCCGCCACCGCCATCGGCTGCCCGCGGTTGTCCCACAGCGCCAGCCTCGGCCCGCACTCGGGACACGCGTTCGGCTGCGCGTGGAAGCGGCGGTCGGTCGGCGCATCGTATTCCGCCTGGCACGCCGGGCACTGCATGAACCGCGCCATGCTGGTGTTCGGCCGGTCGTAGGGCAGTTCGCGCGTGATCGTGTAGCGCGGCCCGCAGTGCGTGCAGTTCGTGAAGGCGTAGCGCCACCGGCGGTTCGCCGGATCGAGCAGGTCGGCGAGGCAATCGGCACAGATGCCCGCGTCCGGCGTGACGCCGGTCGTGACCGGCCCGCCCGCGCTCGCGTCGATCCTGAACGTGCGCTCCCCCAGCGCAACCATCGGCGTCGCATCGATCGTGTCGATGCGCGCGAGCCGCGGGGCCTCGCCGCGCAGGCGCACCGTGAAGCGGTCGAGCGCTTCGTCGGTGCCTTCGAGCTCGATCTCGACGCCGGCGCCATCGTTCAGCACGCGGCCGCCGAGCCCGAGTTCCGTCGCCAGTCGATACACCGTCGGCCGGAAGCCGACGCCCTGCACCTGGCCGCGCACGCGCAGTCGACGGCGACGGATGGCTGGAGCGAGCACGGCCGACATCAGAAGGCTAGTCCGCGACGACCTTCGGCTGCACGCGCGCGTGCCGGGCAGTGATCGCGTGCAGCCGGACCCACGCCAGCCAGGTGTCCATCCCGTCGCCTTTGGTCGCCGACAGCTGGATCACCTCGATGTGCGGATTGACGCGACGCGCGTACTCGATGCACTTCGCCACGTCGAAGGTCAGGTAGGGCAGCAGGTCGACCTTGTTCAGCAGCATCAGCGTCGCCGCCTTGAACATGTCGGGATACTTCAGCGGCTTGTCCTCGCCCTCGGTCACCGACAGCACCACCACCTTGTGCGCCTCGCCGAGGTCGAACGCGGCCGGGCAGACGAGGTTGCCGACGTTCTCGATGAAGAGCACCGACTCCTCGGGCGGCTGCAGCCGCTCGAGCGCGCGTTCCACCATGCTCGCGTCCAGGTGGCAGCCCTTGCCGGTGTTGATCTGCAGCGCGGGAGCGCCGGTCGCGCGAATGCGCTCGGCGTCGTTGGTGGTCTGCTGGTCGCCCTCGATCACCGTGATCGGCAGGGACGGCAGCAGCCGCTTGATCGACTCCGTCAGCAGCGTCGTCTTGCCCGACCCGGGGCTCGACACGAGATTGACCGCGAAGATGCCGCGTTCAGCGAGGAACTCGCGGTTGAAGCGCGCGTGCTGGTCGTTCTTCGCGAGGATGTCCTGTTCGATCCGGACCATCCGCGACGGCGACAGGCCGGGCGCGTGCGCGTGGCCCTCGTGATGGACATGATCGTGGCCGCAGCCCGGGCCATGCGCGTGATCGTGGCCGTGGTCATGTCCGTGGCCAGCGTGATCGTGTCCGTGATCATGGCCGTGATCATGGTCATGGCTGTGGTCATGTTCGTGGCGGTGCACCGTGCCGTCGGCATGCCGATGCTCGTGTCCCGGCGCTTCGCCTTCGATCTTCGTTTCACCGCTGCCGCAGCCGCATGTCGTGCACATGTTGGTTCCTCTCGGACCGCCTCAGGCGATCTCGATCTCCTTGACTCGCATTTCCTCGCCGCCCGTCACCTGCAGCTGGTGGCTGCCGCAGCGCGGGCACGGGTCTCCCAGCCGGACCAGGTCGACCGAGTCTGCGCAGGGCATGCACCAGGCGCGGCCGGGCGTGATCCGGATTTCCAGCCGTGCGCCCTCGGCCACCGTTCCGCGCTTCACGACGTCGAACGAAAAACGCAGCGCCTCGTGCTCGACGTGCGAGAGGGCTCCCAGCTCGAGCCAGACCGCGCGGACCGCGCTGGCGTCGTTCGCCCGCGCGGTCGTCTCGACGATCTGCACCACGCCTTCCGCGAGCGACATCTCATGCATCGGCGATCTCCACGCGGCAGGCGACGCACGGATCCAGCGACTGCACGACCACGCGCGCGTCGCGCTGCAGCCGTGCATGGTCGGCCGCGCCGAGCCCGGTGAGCGCCTGCGGAAGCGGTCCTTGCGGGTGGAAGTTCCATTCGGTGGGCGCGACGATGCGGTAGTCGGTGACGAGTCCGCGCTCGACCTGCACGCGGTGCACCAGGAGGCCGCGCGCGGTCTCGGCGAGGCCGAGTCCCGTTCCGCCGGGCAGCGCGTGGCGGCGCACGGCCGCGATGCGCCCCGCGGACCGGGCACGCAGGTCGCGCATCAGCACGGCGAGTTCGACCAGTCGCGCGACGAAGCGCGCCGAGGCGGTTCGGCCGTCGCGATCGAGCAAGGCGGCGATCAGCGGCGCGCCGGCCTGGCGTGCCAGCGCGCCGGTTTCCGCCGGCACTCCGCCCCAGCGCGGAAAGCGCGCGAACTCGGGGTCGGCTTCCAGGCCGTCGATCAGCGACCGGTGCAGGTTTTCCAGGGTGGCGTCAGGCATCAGCGCGACGCTGCTGCGTCCGAGTCCGGGTGCTTCGTCCCGGATCCGCCGCAGCAGGCGCGCCGGGAGCGTGGCGCCGGTGTCGATCCAGCGATCGAGCGCGGCGAGGTCCGTCGAGGCCAGCCAGGCGTCCGCGGGCACTCCGTACACCTGCTCGCGCAACGTGTCATCGGCGACTAGCAGCAACGCGTCGAGAGTGGCGCCATCATCGACGACGGCGCCGCTCGCATGGCGGACGGATGCGACGGCGGGCACCTGGGTCGGCTCTCCCATCGACTTCGGCCAGTCGATCAGGAGGCGCCACACGCCTTCCTGCAGCATCTCGAGCGTGACGTCGAGGGCCTGGCGCTGCTGCTCATGCACCGGGGTTTCCGTGCCCTGCGCAGCGGCGATCGCGGCCGCCGACGCGGCGCCCTGCGCGCGTTGACAGATGCTGAACAGCAGCGGAACGAGTCGCTGCACGTCCGCGGCTGGACGTCCGCGCACGAGGCGCGGCGGCAGGCCCGTGCGCGAGGAGGCGACCGATGCCCGGTGCACCCGCTGGTCGATGCAGGTGAGCCGCACGGCGATGTCGCCCTCGGGGTTCACTCGGCCCGTTCCCCTCGCAGGAACCGTCCGCGCAGGAAGTCGCGCTTGCTCATCGGTGCCGTGGCGTGCTCCTTGAGTTGCGCGATCGGACCGGGCGGCAGGTCGGCGTCTTCAGCGGCCTTCGGCGCCTCGGGCACCGGCGCATTGGCCGGGTCGAGCAAGGCCGCGCGCGCCAGTTCGGCCACCTGGCAGGCGGTCGCGTGATCGGGCAGTTCGAGCACCGGCGAGATCAGCGAGCACATCTGGTACTCGCCGACGGCGTCGTCGCGCGACGAGATGAACTCGTACTCCCCTGCCGGAAAGGCGTAGCGCAACTTCCTGCCCTGCGGCAGCGAGGTCCAGCCCGACGTGTCGCGCGGCAGCAGCATCAGGTTGATGCACCAGGGCGTCACCATCGCGCCGAGCCAGTGCGACTCCCACGGCGCGAACGCGACGGCCTCGACGTCGATCGCCGGGTTCACGAAGTTGAGTCCGTCCATTCGCCGGGCAATCGCGCGGAACGCCGCGTTCAGGCGCGGCGACGGGTCGGGCAGCAGCGGCGGGCCGGCCGCGGCGTCGGGACTGTTGGCGGTGTCAGTCATCATGAATGATCAGGAAGCCGTCCTTGGTCGTGCAGCAGTTGGGGCAGGTCCAGTGATCGGGCAGGCTCGAGAACGGCGTGCCGGACGGAATCTGCCACACCGGATCGCCCTCGGCCGGGTCGTACACGTGCCAGCAGACCTTGCACTCGAGGCGGGTCGTCGGGCCGAGCTGGGCACGGTCGCCCGCGCGGTGATCCATCTGCTTGCGTCCGTGGTCGGTCAGGCGGCGCAGGACTCGCTCATCCAGTCGATCAGCTCGGCCAGCCGCAAGCGCGTGTCGTCGAGGTCCTCGGGTGCGGCGAGTGCCACCTCGGGCACGTCGACGACTTCGATCGTGTTCAGGATCAGCGTGTTCATGCTGTTGAAGTACTGCACCCGCCAGACGTTGCGGGCGGCGGTCGACGTGATGCGGCAGTTGCCGAACCCGCGCGAGATGATGGCCACGCCGCCGACCGGCAGCGCGCGCTCGAGCATCTGGTGGTCCTCCGGCGTCATCGGGAACAGCGTCAGGTTCAGCACGTGCGCCCGGTCGCCCGGCTTGCGCGACTTCAGCTGGGCCTGCAGCTCGTGCAGCAGGGCGGGCGAGTTCATCGCGCCGTTCGCGATCTCGACCGGCATAAGGCTGTCGCGCGCGCCGTCGCGGGCGGCGGCGAGCACCGCGGCGGGCAGCGGCGCCGCCTCGAGCCAGTCGGCGAGCAGCTGGCCCGCGCCGTCGAGCTCGACCACGCGCCACAGTCCGGCGAACACGCTCTCCTGGACCTTCAGCAGGCGGTTGCCGGTCACCCGGATGCTGACCTCGCCGTCGCCCAGCACCTGGCTGGCGATCACCTGCGCCGCGGCCGGCACGCCGCGCATGTCGAGCACGGGGTGCGGCGCGCCGGGCTTCCACTGCTCCATCATGGCGAGCAGCCGCGCCAGCGTGTCGCGCGCGATGGCGAGCGAGGCCGTGTCCTCCGTCTCCGGGACGATCGGCATTGCGAAGGTGCTCACGTCGCGCGGGATGTCGAGGTACTGCAGTTCTTCTTCCTCGACTTGAGAGCCGGGCCCGGTGACGCGAACGGGAATCGGAAAGGATTTCATTCGTCCTTGCTCCACTCAGTGACAGGAGCCGGCGGCGCCGGCGCTGTTGACCGCGATGCCGATGGTCGGCGCGCGCGTCGGCTCGGCGTCGAGCAGGCGCTGCATGTCTTCCACGTACTCCTGCCACATGCGCAGGCCGTCGACCGCGCCGACGTAGCGGCCGTCCTTCAGCAGCACGAGGGCAGGCCAGCGCGCGAAGCCGTAGCGCGCCGCGGCCTTGCGCGAGTCGGGCGGCAGCAGCATGCCGCACCGGAACCGGCCGGCGAAGGCCTTCGCCAGTTCGGGCGCGATGACGGCGAGGTCGAGCGTCTCCTTGAAGCGCACCGGATCCTCGGTGAAGACGAGCAGCGCGTGGCCCGGCGCGTCGGCGAACGCATCGAGCGTGCCGAGGTCGAGGCGGGAGAAACCGTGGCGGCTGCACAGCTGTTCCAGCAGGGGATGCAGCGCCGGCGCATCCGTCAGGAGTGCACTCATGCCTTGGTGTCCTTCAGGTGAGATGGGAGGATCGGCTCGCGGCCGACCAGATCGGCGAAGAAGGCGTCGAGGTTGCCGGTGCCGCTCGCCGCCGCCTCTAGGGCATCGAGGGCGTCGTTCGTCTGGCGGGCCTCGTCCTCGGTCAGCGGGCGCACGGCGGAGCCCTGGTAGGCCAGCACCCAGGAACCGCAGGGCAGGTCGCCCAGCAGCATCGCGTTCAGCCGCTCGCGGCGGCCCCGGCCGGCGCATTCGGCCATGCCGTCCTCGCAGCGCTCGACCTGCATCGGAATGCCTACGCACATGGCTAGCGCTCCAGTGCGCCGAGCAGGCGCGGATCGCCGATGCGGCAGGCGTCTTCTTGCGTCGGACGACTCGCTTCGTATGCGCCGAGCGCGAGCGACTGCGCGTTGAGGGGCTCGACGGCTTCGCCTTCGGCACGCCGCCGCCCCGTGAAGCCCCACTCGGCGAGCTGCGCCGCGGCGAGTTCGACCGCCTCTGCCAGGCGTGCGCGGACGGGGTCGGTCAGGCTGCCGCCGAAGTCGTCGAGCGTGACGGGCTGCACGCCGATTGCGGTGATCGTGTCCGGCGTGCGGCCATGCAGTTGCGCGAGCGCGAGGATGTCGTTGAAGCCGTTCTGGTGCGGGCTCATCTTGCGGGCGCCCCAGCGGGGCACCTCGTCGTCGCGCAGCACCTTCAGCGCGCCGGGCGGCAGGCCGAAGTCGACCGCGTCGAACACCAGCACGCGACGCGACGCCTCGACGTACTCGAGCAGGTTCAGCCCAAGCGTGCCGCCGTCGAGCAGCAGCACGTCGGGCGTGGCGTATTCCACCGCGGCGTTCAACGCTTCCACGGCTCGTACCCCGAAGCCCTCGTCGGCCCAGAGCATGTTGCCGATGCCGAGCACCAGCACTTCGCGCCGGTCTTCCATGGTTTCCTCTGTAACGCAGTGGGTTACAGCGGAAGGTACATGCAACAATCTGTCCGCGGTTGAGTTACGTCAACGGCCGACGGATGACCGGGCGGCAGCGTTGCCTCTTTGCTCCGGGTCTGTGACCGGAGACGCCGATGCGTAAAACTGGGCGCATTGCACAGCGGCGGGCCGAGGGCCGGACTCGCCTTTTCCGCGAGGGGTTCCGATGTTCGACGCGCTGATCGATGCCGCGTTCAGGCACAAGGCGCAACAGACCGTGCGGCTCGAGCCGAGCCAGGGCATCGCGAGTGTGCCGTCGTCGCCGGTCTTCCTGTACGTGCACGTGCCGTTCTGCGAAGTACTGTGCCCGTACTGCTCGTTCCATCGCGTTCACTTCGAGGAACGTCGCGCACGGCGCTACTTCGCCGCGCTGCGCCGGGAGATCCGCCGCTATCGGAGCGAGGGCTACGTCTTCAGCGGCGTCTACGTGGGCGGCGGAACGCCTACGGTGCTGCCCGACGAACTGGCGGACACCCTGGGGCTGATTCGCGAGCTCAATCCCGGTCTTTCCGAGGTCTCGGTCGAGACCAATCCGAAGGACCTTCGCGAGGAGGTCCTGAGGATGCTCGAGAGCGCTGGCGTCGATCGCCTGTCGGTCGGCGTGCAGACCTTTGACGACGGCCTGTTGCGACAGATGGTGCGGCTGGAAAAGTACGGCTGCCGCGCCGAGATTCTCGACCATCTGGCCGCGGCGGCAGGACGCTTCAGGACCCTGAACGTCGACATGATGTGGAACCTGCCGCAGCAGACCGCGGCGATGCTGGAAGCCGATCTCGACACCTTGCTGCTGTCTCCGGCGAACCAGGCTTCGTTGTATCCGCTGATGACCTCGCCGACCGCCGCGCAGAGGATGGCGAAGACCCTCGGCAGGCGCCACAGGGAGCGGATGGGAGACTTTTACGAGCGGATCCTTGCGCGGCTCGGCTCCTCGTTCGTGCCGACGTCCGCCTGGTGTTTCAACCGCGGCAGCAAGAGCATCGACGAGTACATCGTCGGCGCGGACAACTACGTGGGACTGGGCAGCGGCGCGTTCTCGTACGTGGACGGCGTCCTGTACGCCACGACCTTTTCGCTGCAGGCATATGTCGAGCGGATCGACCGCGGCCTGACCGGCGTCACCGGCGAGCGCCGGATGGGAGTACGCGAGAGGATGCGCTACGACCTCCTCGTGCGGCTGTTCGGTCTGCGTATGGAGAAGGACTGGGTTCGGGCGCGCTATCGGGAGCGCTTCGAGCGGACGCTTCGCCCCGAGCTGCTCGGCCTCAAGGTCCTCGGCGCGATTGCCGAAGACGAACGGGGCTGGTCGCTGACGCCGCGCGGCATGTTCCTGTGGGTGCGCATGATGTCCGCCTTCTTCGAGTCCGTCGACGAGTTCAGGGAACAGATGCGATGCCACATCATCGACGAACTGGGCGATGCGGACGCGGCCGAGTACCGGGTGCCGCTCGCCGGCATCGGGCGTAGCGCCGGCGCGCCGCGAGCGAGCTGAACGCGCCCGTGCGCGCGCCGTGATACGCCTGCTACGGCCTGCGCGCGGACGCCCGCACCTCGCGCAGCGCGGAGTGCATGTCCCAGGCGACCTGCAGGTGCATCCAGAAGGCAGCTTCGTTGCCGAAGTACATCGCCAGCCGCACGGCCGTGTCGGGCGTGATGGCGCGCTTGCCGTTGATCAGTTCGTTGACGCGGCGCCGGGAGACTCCCAGCGCCGCGGCGAGATCGGTCTGGCTGATCTGCAGCGGCTTCAGGAACCGGCTTTCGAGAAACTGGCCGGGGTGCGGCGGGCGACGCGCGGGCACGCCCGCCGGCTTGGGCTGCACTCGGCGGGGACGGGGAGGGGTAGGCACGGGCGACAACACGGTGGTCGTGAGGGAGCAGGGACCGCGTCGCAACGCGGCCCCGGTCGCCGTCAGTGCTTGTTGGCGCCTTCCTTGAAGGTGCGCAGCCCGTTGATCATCGAGCCGACCACCGTTTCGCCGCCCATGACGTCCTCGCGGATGGCCATGTACATGTGGATCACGGCGAAGATCAGCAGGTAGTACATCGCGAGGTGGTGCACCAGGCGCACCATGTTCGACCCGCCGAGCAGCACGTTGACCCAGCCGAACAGGTTCATCCACGTCGAACCCCAGCCGTACTGCTCCGCGAACAGCGACAGGCCGGTCAGGATGATGACCACCGTGCCGAGCACGTACATCGCGAACATCGCCAACTGCGCGAGCGGGTTGTGCCCGATCCACAGCGGGGGCTCCTTCTTCATGAACAGGTAATACAGCCCCTGCCGGAACATGCCGCTCCACCAGCTGCCGCTCCAGACCGGCGGCAGGAAGATGGCGCGCGCATGGTGGTTGCCGGCGATCGCCCAGTACACGCGAACGACGAAGGCGACGATGAACACGGCCGCCGCGAGGAAGTGGATGAGGCGAATGTTGCCGAAGAAGTAGGTGAACGTGGCTTCGCGCGTCGGCCCGCTCCACGGCGACCCGATCAGGTAGCCGGTGGCGACGAGCACGATCATCGAGAGCATCATGACCCAGTGCCAGATGCGCACCGGAGCCTCGTACACGTAGACCTGCTGCAGCGTTCCGCCGAGCACTTCGCCGCTGGCGGCGTCCACCACCATCGTGCCCTCGCGCGCGGTCTTGCGACCCGCGGGAATCGGGCGTGGCGGTACCGCAGCGGGGCTGACTGCTTGGTTGGATGCCATCGTGGTTCCTCTCAGCGAACCTTCACGGACACGAGTTCTTCACCTTCCGGCGACATCACGTGGGTTGCGCAGGCCAGGCACGGGTCGAAGCTGTGGATGGTCCGCAGGATCTCGACAGGCTGGTCGGGCTTCGCCATCGGCGTGTTCATCAGGGCCGCTTCGTACGCGCCGATCTGGTTCTTGTGATCGCGCGGGCTGGCGTTCCACGTCGTCGGCACGACGCACTGGTAGGAGTCGATCTTGGTGTTCTTGATCTTCACCCAGTGCGCGAGCGCGCCGCGCGGAGCCTCGACCGGGGCCACGCCCTTGCAATCGGACGCCCAGGTCTGCGGTTCCCACTTGTCCATCACGGCCGTGACGGAGTCGCCGGACTTGATGTTCGCCACCAGCTGGTCGTAGAAGTAGCGCATCTTGTGCGCGGCCCACTGGCACTCGAGCCCGCGCGCGGCGGTGCGGCCGAGCGTCGAGAAGAGGGCCGCGACGGGAACGTCGAGCACCTTCAGCGCGCCGTTGACCTGCTCCTGGATCTCCTTGTTGCCGCGGGCGTACGCGACGAGGTAGCGCGCCAGCGGCCCGACTTCGACCGGATGGCCCTTCCAGCGCGGCGCCTTGACCCACGAGTACTTGGCCGACTCGTCGATTTCCTGGATGTTGGTCTTCGTGCCCTTCGTGCCCTTGCCGAGCTCGAATTTCGGATCGGTCACGCCGTCGAACGGATGCAGGCCCTTGGCCTCGTCCGCGTACGTGTACCAGCTGTGCGAGACCCACTCCTGCACCTGCTCCGGATCCTTGAGGTCGACCTCGTGCACCTTCTTCAAGTCGCCGCCCAGGATCACGCCCGACGGCAGCAGCATGCTCTTGTTGCTGTAGTCGTTCGGGATGTCCGGGAAGTCGCCGTAGGACATGACGTTTTGTCCCGACAGCCCGCCGCCCCACTTGGCCCAGTCCTTATAGAAGCCGGCGATCGCCAGCAGGTCAGGGATGTAGACCTGGTCGACGAACTCGATCGTGCGGTCGACGATGTCCTTGACCATGTTCAGGCTGACCATGTTGATCGCGCCGACCGATCCGGTGCCGTCCACGTTGATCGGTGACGGCACGCCGCCGACCAGCCAGTTCGGGTGCGGGTTCTTGCCGCCGAAGATCGTCTGGATTTTGACGATCTCCTTCTGGAAGTCCAGCGCCTCGAGGTAGTGCGCGGTTGCGAGCAGGTTCACTTCCGGCGGCAGCTTGTACGCCGGGTTGCCCCAGTACGCGTTGGCGAAGATGCCCAGCTGCCCGCTCTCGACGAACTTCTTGAGCCGGCTCTGCACCTCGCGGAAGTAGCCCGGCGAGCTGTTGGGCCACGGCGAGATCGACTGCTGGATCTCGCTGACCTTCTTCGGGTCGGCCTTCAGTGCCGAGACGACGTCGACCCAGTCGAGCGCGTGCAGGTGGTAGAAGTGAACCAGGTGGTCCTGCGCGTACAGGGTCGCGTGCATCAGGTTGCGGATGATGTTCGCGTTCTTCGGGATCTGGATCCCGAGCGCGTCCTCGACCGAGCGCACCGATGCCAGCGCATGCACGCCCGTGCACACGCCGCAGATGCGTTCGACGAACGCCCACGCGTCGCGCGGGTCGCGTCCCTTGAGGATCACTTCGAGGCCGCGCCACATCGTGCCCGTGGACACGGCGTTGCGGATGACGTTGTCCTTGTCGACGTTGACCTCGATGCGCAGGTGCCCTTCGATCCGCGTGATCGGATCGACGACGATGCGCCGGCCGCTGTTGTCGAGCGTGAAGCCTTGTGTCTGGATGGTCGGCATGTTTACTTCTCCACCGTCTCGTTGAGCTTGTCATTGCGCGTGCTGCTGCGGGCCTGCTTGACGGCCGACAGCGCGGCATGCGCTGCGATGCCGACGCCGGCGGCTGCCAGCGCGGCGACGCCGAACTGCGTCGCGGTGCCCTCGATCCCGAGGTTCGCGAGGCCCGGCGCGCGGATTGTCGTCAGGTGATCGTAGAAGGAACCCTTGTCCCAGAAGTCGTCTTCCGAGCAGCCGATGCAGCCGTGGCCCGACTGGATCGGGAAGCTGAGGCCTTCGTTCCAGAGAATGGTCGAGCACGCGTTGTAGGTGACCGGCCCCTTGCAGCCGACCTTGTACAGGCAGTAGCCCTGGCGCGCGCCGGCGTCGTCGAAGCGCTCGACGAACTGGCCGGCATCGAAGTGCGGCCGGCGATAGCACTTGTCGTGGATGCGCTGGCTGTAGAACATCTTCGGCCGGCCCTGCGCGTCCATCTCGGGCAGCCGTTCGAAGGTCAGGATGTACGTCATCACGCCGGTCATGACTTCCGCGATCGGCGGGCAGCCCGGCACCTTGATGATCGGCTTGTCGAAGATGACCTTGTGGACGGGCGTGGCCTGGGTCGGGTTGGGCTTCGCGGCCTGCACGCAACCCCATGACGCGCAGGATCCCCAGGAGATGATGGCCTTGGCGTCCTTGGCGACGTGCTTCAGCTTCTCGACGAACGGCCGTCCGCCCGGGATGCAGTGGATGCCGTCGTCGGCGAGCGGCGGGTTGCCTTCGACCGCGAGGATGTAGTTGCCCTTGTACTTGGCGATCGTCTGCTCGAGGGCTTCCTCGGCCTGGTGACCGGCCGCGGCCATGAGCGTGTCGCTGTAGTCGAGCGAGATCATCGACAGCACGACGTCCTTGGCGAGCGGGTGCGCCGAGCGGATGAACGACTCCGTGCAGCAGGTGCACTCGAGGCCGTGCAGCCAGATCACCGGCGTACGCGGCTTGGTCTCCAGCGCCTTCTGGATCTGCTGCGCGCCGGCTTCGCCGAGCCCCAGCGACGCCGCGGTCAGGCTGCAGAACTTGAGAAAGCTCCGCCGCGTAATGCCCTGCCGCCGCATCACTTCATATGACGTTTCAAGCATGGTGTGGACTCCCATCGGGTCTTCGAACTTTCGCGATGAGGGCACGGGACAGCGAACCATGGCCTCGGCGAGATGGACGCATGCTGTTCCCTTGCGCCCCCACCCCCTTGATGAAAGTCAACGTGCGGGGAGCCCTTCGACAAGAGTTTGATTCGCCTCATTTCCGCGTCCGGGATGTGTAACGCCTGCCGTTACACTCCTGCCGGCACCCGCGGCGGCTTGCGCTAGTTCAATGGCGCCGTCGTCGCGCGGCGAATAATCTGAAGCGGTTTCCGCTCTGCGGGAAAAGACCGGAAGGAAGGAAAGACGATGTCAGAGCAGGATCGCTACCAGGCATTGCGGGCGTCGCGCCTCGCGGCGGAACTCACGGACGAGCAGTGCCGCACGCTGGCGGGCAAGATCGAACTCTGCGACCTCGCCAACGGCGAGTTGCTGGTGCGAGAGGGCGCGCCGGACGACCGGCTCTTCGTCATCGTCAGCGGCGCGCTGGGGGTCGTGCGCCATCCGCAGGGCGAGCCGCCGGTGCCGCTGCACACGCTCGTCGCCGGTGACTTCGCGGGCGAGCTGTCGTTCATCGACGGCACCGAGCGCTACGCTTCGCTGGAGGCGCACGGTCCGACCCGCGTGTTCTTCCTGCGCCGGGAGGCCCTCGAGGAACTGCTCGAGTCGGAGCCGCGCATCGTCTACCTCGTGATGCGCGCCATCATCCGCATCGCGCACAACATCCAGCGCCGGCTGTCGATCCAGTCGGTCGAGCTGTCCAACTACATCTACAAGCAGCACGGCCGCTACTAGCGGTCAGGGTTCGGCGACGGCTCGCTCGCTAGACTGCGGCCGCATGGACTCCCCATCCCCGGCGCTGTCCCGGCTCGTCGTCGTCTTCGGCGCCACCGGCTACGTCGGCAGCAACCTCGTGCCGCGCCTGCTCGCCGAGGGCGTGCGGGTGCGTGCGGTCGGCCGCCAGCGGCGCGTGCTGGAAGCGCGCGAGTGGACGGACGCCGAGATCGTCGAGGCCGATGCGCTCGATCCAGCGACCCTCGACGCCGCCCTGGAAGGGGCGTCCATCGCGTACTACCTGGTGCACTCGATGGCGGCCGGGCGCGACTTCGGGCGCCTCGATCGCGAGGCCGCGGCGAACTTCGCGCAGGCGGCGGCGCGCTGCGGCGTGAAGCGGATCGTCTACCTCGGCGGGCTCGTCCCCGAAGGCGCGGACTCCGAGCACCTGGTGTCGCGCAAGGAGAGCGGCGACATCCTGCGGGCCGGGCCAGTGCCGGTGACGGAGGTCCGCGCCGGCATCATCGTCGGCCCGGGTTCGGCGGCGTACGAAGTGATGCGCGACCTCGTGTACCACCTGCCGGTGATGGTCACGCCCAAGTGGGTGCAGTCGCGTTCGTCGCCGATCGCGCTGCCGAACCTGCTCGAGTACCTGGTGCGCGTGGCGGAACTGCCGGCGGCGGCGGGCGGCATCTACGACGCCGGCGGGCCCGAATACATGAGTTACGAGGAGATGATGCTGGCCTTCGGCGCGGTGGTCGGCCGGCGCACGCGCATCATCCGCGTGCCGGTGCTGTCGCCGCGGCTGTCGTCGTACTGGCTGGGGCTCGTCACCGCGGTGCCGGCGAGCATCGCGCGGGCGCTGATCGGGGGCCTGAAGCACGACATCCCGGCGCGCGACGAGGCACTGCGCCGGCTGGTGCCGCAGAAGCTGCTGACCTTCCGCGAAAGCGTGGTCGCCGCGCTGGAGGCCGAGCGGCACCAGCAGGTGACGGTCCGCTGGACCGAGGGCGCCTTTCCGTTCCGCGCCTTCCGGCACGACTACGCCTTCTACGCCAAGAAGGCGAGCGGCAGCGCGTCGACGCGCGCCTCGCCGGCGGCGCTGTGGAAGGTGGTCACGGCGATCGGCGGCGACAACCGCTACTACGCGATGAACTTCCTCTGGTGGCTGCGCGAGCTGCTCGACTGGCTGGTCGGCGGCCCGGGGTTCACGCACGGACGCCGCCACCCCACCGACCTGCGGATCGGTGACGCGATCGACTACTGGACCGTCATCGGCCTGGAGCGCGAGCGCCGGCTGACGCTCAACTTCGGCATGCGCGCGCCCGGCGCCGGCATCCTGGAGTTCGAGATCGAGCCATTGGCCGACGGGCAGTCACGCGTGACGGTCACCGCGTACTGGCACCCGCAGGGCGTGTGGGGACTGCTCTACTGGTATGCGCTGGTGCCTTTGCACCTGTTCATCTTCGACCGCATGACGCGCGCCATCGCGCGGCGCGCGATGGCGCTGGAGGCGGGCGGGGCGGCCGCGCCGGGCTAGCGCGTCTCGAGCAGGCGCTTGCGGCGATGTTCCTCGAAGACGAACTCCTCGAGGTCCGGGTCGAGTGCGTTGCGCGACGACAACATGCCGACCAGCTTGCCCTCGTCGACGACCGGGACGTGGCGGAAGCCGCCCTCGTGCATCATCAGCATCGCGTGGCCGAAGGTCTTGTCGGGCGTGATGGTCTTCGGTTCCTTCGTCATCACGCCGACGAGCTGCGTCGTCTCCGGGTCGAGGCCGGCGGCTATGACCCGGAACACCGCGTCGCGCTCCGTGAAGATGCCGAGCAGTTCGTCGCCCTCTGTGACGAGGACGGCGCCGTAGTGCTTGGTCTTCATGAGCCTGGCCGCTTCGCGCACGGTCATGGACCCAGGCACGAGGATCAGCTTGCGCGGGTCCATCAGGGTCCGTACGGTTTGATAGAACATGCGACTTCCCCTTCGACTGCGGCGAGGCGAAGGTCAAAGCTAAGCGGACGCAGTCGCCGCCGGCTTGATGGGGGTCAAGGGTTTACTCGGAGTACTCCGTTCGGGCTCGCGCGGGTTCGTGCCGGTGGAGGCGACCGCCGCGCCTGCTCTCGGCGATCGAGGCGCCTGGCGGCCACTCGTCCGATCGGACGAGCCGAGTTTCACGAGCGGCGACTCGGCGGCCTTCCACGCCCGCAGCCGCGCCTTCAGAATCATCACGAAGGAGGGCGCTATGGCCAAGGTTCTGATTGTCGACGACCACCCGCTGGTGGCCCGATACACGAAGGCGGAGGTCGTGGCCCTTCGGCCGGACGCCGGCGTCGAGATCGCTGGAACGCTGGCGGAAGCCGAGTCGCTGATCGCGGACGGGACCAAGCCCGACTACATCCTCTTCGATCTGATGCTCCCCGACTGCGACGGCCTCGCGGGCGTCGTGCGGCTGCGGCACCTTGCGCCGAATGCAGTCATCGGCGTCGTTACGGGCGAGACCAACCCGGAGGTGATGCGCGACTGCTTCTTCCAGGGCGCCAAGGCCTACCTGACGAAGGACACGACCGCCGAGGAGTTCACGGACGCGCTGCGCAAGCTCTTCGACAACGGATTCTTCTACCCGCGCCAGGCAGCCGACCCCGTGCCGGCTCGCTCGACGCATCGGCTGACACCGCGTGAGGCCGAAGTGCTGCGCGCGCTGGCGATCGGGAAGGCCAACAAGCAATTGGCACCGATGCTGAACATCTCCGAGAGCACCTTCAAGACCTATCTGCGCAACATCTACGAGAAGCTCGGCGTCAGGACGCGCGTGGAAGCCGTGCGGCGAGGCGAGGAACTGGGAGTGGTCGATACAAGGAGGCGGCGATGAACGTGCGCGAAGGAGCCCGGTTCAAGGCGCAGATGACCGCGGAGGATCGCGCCAGGCTCGTTGCGGCGCTCGATCACGACGTGCGCCAGCCGCGGCACTCGATCGAGATGGGACTGCGGACGCTGAGGCTGGTGACTGCCGACCTCAAGGCTCGTCGCTTCGACGACACGGCTTTCGACGCGCTGCTGCAGCGACTCACCGTGGAACTGGCGTCCGTGCAGGCGGCGGTGCGGCAGGTCACCGATGCCCAGCAGGACTTGTTCGACGCCCTGCGCATCGAGTTCGATGGACTGCTGCTGCGGCCGCGAACCGTTTCCGCCGGTGACCTCGTCGAGCGGATCTGCAGGAGCAACCGGGCTCTGGCGGGGCACGTCGAGTTGCGGGGCGTGCCGTCGCGCCTGACCTTCTACTCCGATGAGGGTTGGGTGGAGCGCGTGCTGGGCAATCTAGTCACGAACGCCTTGCGTCACTCGCGTGCAACGAAAGTCCTGATCGGTGCGCGTCGATGTGAGGGCGACATCGTCTTTGACGTTCGCGACAACGGGCGCGGACTTTCACCCGCGAGACTCGCGGAAGTGTTCCAGGCGATAAAGGCGCCCGCGAGCTTCCCGGGCGACTCGACCACCGTTCGCTCTGGGCTTGGGCTCTACAACGTCCGGCTCCTGACGGAACGCCTCGGTGGCCATGTGCAGTGCACTTCCGCGCCGGGGCATGGCACGCGCTTTCGTGTGCGCCTTCCGGGGCCGCTCGGCACTTCGGAGCCGCCTCGCCGGATTCCTGCAGCAACCGCGGCACGCGCCTTGCGGCACAAGCTGGTGGCCATCCTCGACGACGATCTTGCGGTCCTGCGAACCACGGAGAGGCTGTTCGAGGCGCTCGGCATCGAGGTCTTTGCGGACCACGACCCCCTTCGCTGGCTTGGCATCGTGACCGACATGACGCGCCCTCCGGATCTGGTCGTGCTGGACTTCCAGCTGCGGGACCAGGACTGCTCGCTTCTGCTGGACATCGTCCGCAGAAAGTGGGCTGCGCCGCGCACGAAGGTGCTGGTCCTCACCGGCGCGCCTGCAAGTCCGGGCTTGGCGGAAGTTGCGGCGGCTGTCCCGGTGCTGAGGAAGCCGCTCACGGACCGCAAGCTCGACATGCTCCTCGACGTCCTGGCGGGGACCCGGGAACTGTCCGCAGCGGGCTATCTGGAGGCTGCCAATGAATGCTGACTCGCTCGCAATGGCCTGTGACGACGAGTCGATCGACGTCGAGATCGACGGACTCTTCTCGAACTTCGATGCACAACGCGTCAAGGCGATCGACCGGGCGCTGAGGAAGCGCTCCGACAGCGCGCCGTCGGTCGTGCGCCTGGAACGGATGCATCGACTCTGCCTGCTGTACGCACACAACTCGAAGGCGGTCGATGGGTACCTGATCGCACGCGCAGCCGTGCGGGCCGCCAGGCGGATCGGCGACCGAAGACAACTGCGCAAGGCGCTGACCGTCAGAGGCGCCTTGCGTCGCATGGCGGGGGACATCAACAGCGCGATCGAGGACAACGTCGAAGCGTACGAGATAGCGAGGGAGCTGAACGACGAGGCAATCATGTCGTCGCCCCTGTCGAATCTGGTTCTCGCCCTGGGCTTCCTGGATCTGGACGGACTTGCGCTGCGGCTTGCGGAGGAAGCGCTCCAGCGGCTTCCGTCGGCCGTGGAGGACTTCTCCCCCCTGAGCGGCGCAACGTCGCTCATGCTGAACACGTCCGACCTCCTCCTGGGAAACAATCCGAGGCGCGCTCTGCAGCTTGCGTGCGAAGTCGAGAAGCGGCTGCGATCGGCGGTCGGCGAGCTGGGGCCGTCGGACGAGAGCCAGCGAGAGGCCCAACTTGCCATCGCGACCATGAACCAGGTGGTGGCGGCCGTGAACCTCGGTGACGGGGAGTTTGCCGCGCGCGCGATCGCCAGGCTGCGAGCGCTTGCCGGCGGCGGTCCGATGCCGAGGCTGCTGCCCAGCGCGGCGGTGACCCTGGCGGTGTACGAGACACGGTACGGCGACCGGCGGCGGGGGTTGCTTGAACTGAGGCGGGCATGTCAGTCGCCGATCGACGACGTCGCAGTCGAGGCTTCGCGTCGACTCGTCGAGTACTACGAAGCCAACGGGTGCCCGGCCGAAGCGGCGGAAGTGCTCCGGAACCTGCAAGGTCGACTTCAGTCGATTCGGCGCACCGTTGCTCTCGAGGAGCTCCGCAGGATCGAGGCTCTCGATCAGGTCGAGGAGTTCGACGGCTTCCAGTGCGAGACGGAGAGGCGCCTTTCGATCTTCGCTGGCGGTTCAATCGGGATGCCGGAGAGGCTCGCGGCGAAGGTGAAGCACCTGGAGGGGATTGCGGTCGCCGCCGAGTTGCGCGAAGGCGCCGAGATGAGCCGTGCCCAGCATGTCTACCGTGTCGGCAAGCTCTGTCGCGAGCTTGCGATCGAGGTCGGCTGCAGCGACGAGGTCCAGTGGCTGGCGGAAGTCACGGGCCGGCTCCATGACATCGGAAAGTGCGCGATCCCCGATTCGACGATTCTGTGTTCGTCGCCCTTGCACGAGGCGATGCAGGCGATGCTTCGTGAGCACTCGGACTACGGAGCGAGGCTGATCGCAGACGCCGACGAGCCGCGCCTTGTCCAGGTGGTGGCCTCGGTGCGGCATCACCACGAGCGATTCGACGGCACGGGCTATCCGAGCAGGCTGCGAGGCGAGGAGATTCCCCTGCTCGCACGCATCGTGGCGATCTGCGAGAGCTACGACGCGATGCTGCAATCCAGGGTCTACCGGAGCAGCCGCACGCCTGCGACGGCCCTCGAGGAGGTCGAGCGATGCGCGGGAACGCAGTTCGATCCACAGCTTGCCGGCCTCTTTGCCCGGCTTGTCCGCCGCATACGCCGCGAACACGGAGACGTCCTGGAGTACCTCGGCGCCGAAGCCCGGGACAGCGCGCCCGTGCGAACGTTCGAGCAGCTGGAGCAGCTGATGGCGGAAACGCGCGCCGTGCTGTGACTAATCCTCCAGCTCCTCCCTGGCCAGTTCCACGTCCAGCTTCTCCATCGCATCCGCCGCCTCGCACTCCGCGGCCTCGGCGTAGAGCTTCTCGGCTTCCTTCAGCGCCTTCTTGCCTTCCAGCATCACCAGCCCGTTCGCGTACTCGATGCGCGCGATCGCCGAGGCCGGGTTGAGCTTGAGCGCTTCCCTGTACATCTTCAGCGCGATGTCCTTCTTCGCGCCGTAGGTCAGGCCGCCGATCATCGCGCCCACCTTGTCGATCACCTCGGCGTGATACGACCCGAGCGCGATGTGCGCGTCGGCGTGCTTCGGGGCCAGCCTGATCGCGGCCTCCAGCGCGGCCTTCACCTTGCCGCCGATGCCCTGCGCGAGCGCCTTGGCCACCGAAATGCCCTGCGCATACCGGCCGAGCGCATAGGCCTGCCAGTAGAAGGCGTTGGCGTTCTTCGGCTGCCTGGCCTGCAGCTTCTCGGCGCGTTGCGCGACTTCCTCGAAGAGCTCGAGCTTGCGCTTCTCGTTCTCCTCGAGGTAGTTGGCGTAGATCGCCTGCGCCTTGCTGGCGACAGTGATGCCGTCGTCGCCGGCATCGATGCCGAGCTGCGCGGCCTTCTGGAATTCGCCGGCGTGGAACGCGATCCACGCCTCGACGACCTCGTCGTTCTTCGGGAACGGCTCGGCGTCGCCCTTGTGCAGGCGGTCCCACGCTTTCTTCAGCGTCGCCGCGGTGTAGTGGAACGACTTGTCCGGGTACGGGAACTTCGCCCACGCCTTCGCCATCGCGCTCTCCTTGGGTCTTGTCTGTCTTGTCCGGCTAGTCGGTCAGGTACTCGGCCGCCAGGTGCTCGAACAGCGTGCGCGACTCGCCGGTGAGGTAGGGCGCGGTCAGCGCCATCACCTGGTAGCAACCGCGCTGCACGGCGGCGCCGACGACGTCCGGCTCGTTGAAGCGTCGCGGATCCATCACGTAGGAGTACGAGAGCCAGTAGGTCGCCACCACCACCATGTTGGTCGCCAGCGACTCGATCTCGCGCGGGCTGGCCGAGAGTTCCCCGGCCTGCTGCAGGCCCTCGCACAGTCCCCTGGCGACCTTCACCTTCTGCGCCAGCAGCTGCTTGAACTTGAGCTCGAGCGTGCGGTTGTTGGCGAGCAGGTTGTTGAGGTCGCGGTAGAAGAACCGGTACTTCCACACCAGCTCGAACAGCACGTGCAGGAACAGCCACGCATCCTCCACGTTCGCCTGCCGGTCCTGCGGCACCGACAGCAGCTTGTCGATTTCGCGCTCGAACTGCTGGAAGATGCAGTTGATGATGTCGTCTTTGTTCTTGAAGTGGTAGTACAGGTTGCCCGGGGAGATGTTCATCTCCTCGGAGATCAGCGTCGTGTTGACGTTGGGCTCGCCGAAGTCGTTGAACAGCCGCAGCGAGAGGTCGAGGATGCGCTCGCGGGTGCGGCGCGGCGGCTTGCGTTCCATGGTGTTCGGGGGCGGAAACGCCGGGTCGGGTTGCGGCAAGAATACCGCAGCGACCCCGCGCGCCTCAGGCGGCGACGCGCAACCAGCGTTCGAGGTCGTCGAGCGTGTGGGTCAGGGCTCGTGTCGCCGCGGTGCTGGCGGTCTCGAGCCAGAGTCCGCGGCTCTTGCGCAGGCTCTTCACCAGCGTCATCGATTCGTCGCGCAGCACGTCGAGACGGAGTTCCACGCCGTGGCGCTCGAGCACCGGGGTCAGCTCGTGCCGGCGTTTCCACAGCTCCTCGCGCGTCTTTTGGTACGCGTGCTCGCACAGGCGGCGGCGGCTCGAGTACGAGAAGAGGTTGGTGAAGAACATGTCGGCGTCGGCGCGGTTCGGCTCGAACAGCACGATGTCCGTGTCCGGGTACGCGGTCTTGTAGCGCTCCATCCCCGCGCCGAGGCGCGAGTGGATGATCGAGCGGTACGTCTGCGCCAGCACCACCGGCAGCCCGCCCTCCACCAGCTTGTCGAGGTGGTGCTCGTGGTCGCGCGTGCGGTGGTGCGGCGACGCGTCGAACGGCACCAGCGGGTTCAGGCACAGCATGAGGTCGATGCCCTGCTCGAGGGCCATCGACGCGTGCAGCGTCTTGCGCAGGGCACCGTCGACGAAGTAGCGGCCCTTGATCTGGGTGGGCGGAAAGAGCCCGGGCAACGCGGCCGACGCCTGCACGGCGCGCGAGATCGGAACGTCGTCGAGGCCCGGGGTGCCGAAGGCGAGGGATTCGCCCGTGTCCAGGTCGGTGGCGACGAGGTAGAGCTTGCGGGCGAGCTGGCGGAAGTCGTTGGTGCGGCCGGCCTGCGAGAAGATGACGCCGAGGTACTTGTCGACCTGCTCGCCGTTGAAGATGCCGGTCGGGATCGCGCGGCCGAGCCGCTCGAACGCGCTCATCATCGTGCTGGTGCCGAGCGCGTAGTGCCACAGCGCCGAGGCCAGCAGCGGCGGCACCGACGCCAGGCGCTGCGCGAACTCCTTCAATGCCGGCCGCAGCAGGATCGACGGCTCGAAGCGGTCATGCGACCGTTCGCCCTCGATGAACACGCGCGACATCTGGTGCGGCGTGATGCCGTTGGCAAGCGCCGCTGCGATGAAGCCGCCCGCGCTGACGCCGACGTAGACGTCGGCGTCGTTGAGGTCGATCGACAGGGACTCGTTCAGCGCGGCCAGCGCGCCGATTTCGTAGATCGCGCCGAGCGGTCCGCCTCCCGCCAGGGCGAGGCCGATGCGGGGCGGCGGCGAGGACCGGTGGGCCCCGCGGCCGGTGCGGGCGCGCAAGATGGCAGGCATCGCTTCCAACCTATCCCGGATTCCGGGACAGGTATTGCGATCCGTCAGCGCACGGGGTCAGGGCAGCCGCCCGGGGAGAGTTTCCCGGGCGGCCGTTCCGCCGGGTGCCCAATCAGGCCGCGGCGGCCTTGCGGGCGCGAGGCTTCGCCGCCTTGACGGCGCGCTTGGTGGCCGGACGCGCGCGGGTCAGCGACTCGACGCTCTTCGTCAGTTCTTCGACGCGCTTCGTCAGCGACGTGATTTCCTTGTTGGTCGGCACGCCCAGGCGGGTCAGGGCGCGCTCGACGCGGGCCTCGAACACGGTCTCGAGCTTGTCCCATGTGCCGTTGGCCTGCTTCTGCAGCCCGGCGGCGACTTTCGTAACTTTGGCCGTCACGTCGTTGACCCTGTCTTCGGTGACCTTCATCGTGCGTTGCTGGATCGAGGCGCCTTCACGGACGAGGGCCTTGAACACCTTCTGGCCTTCTTCCTGCGCTTTCGCGAAGGCGCCGAGCCCGGCCAGCCAGATCTCCTGCGCCGAGTCCTTCACGGCGGCAGCGAGTTGGCTCTCGGTGCGGGACTTGCCTGCCATTGCCTTCAGCTTCTTGACCATCGTGGCTCCTTGCGTCGGAAGTTCGATTGCTCGAGTGGCCGAAGTTTAGAAGCGGGGATCGGCCGCTCTCAACCGAATCCCTAGAACCGCGGCTCTATTGGCTACACTCCTCCATAGCCGTAGAAGAACCACTCGAATCGGTCCAGGAGACTCCCCGATGACCTACTTTGTCACGGGCGCCACAGGCTTCATCGGCAGGCGCCTCGTCAAGAAATTGCTCGCCCGACGGGGCACCGTCGTCTACTTCCTCGTGCGCGCCGAGAGCCGCGACAAGGTCCCGGCTCTGCTCGAAGACTGGGGGGTCGGCGAAGAGCGCGCGATTCCCGTCGTCGGCGACCTTGGCCAGCCGCTGCTCGGGGTCTCGAAAGGCGAACAGAAGAAGCTCATCGGGAAGATCAAGCACTTCTTCCACCTCGCCGCCGTCTACGACCTGAAGGCCGATGCCGAGAGCCAGATCGTCGCCAACATCGACGGCACTCGGAACGCGGTCGCGCTCGCCAATGCGGTCAGGGCCGGCGTGTTCCAGCACGTGTCGTCGATCGCCGCCGCAGGCATGTACGAAGGCGTGTTCCGGGAGGACATGTTCGACGAGGCCGAGGGGCTCGACCACCCGTACTTCGCCACCAAGCACGACTCCGAGAAGATCGTCCGCAAGGAGTGCGACATGCCGTGGCGCGTGTACCGGCCCGGCCTCGTGGTGGGCGACAGCAAGACGGGCGAGATGGACAAGATCGACGGCCCGTACTACTTCTTCAAGCTGATCCAGCGGATGCGCGCCATCCTGCCGCCGTGGATGCCGGCGGTGGGCATCGAGGGCGGCCGCATCAACATCGTGCCGGTGGACTTCGTCGTCGACGCGATCGACCACATCGCGCACAAGAAGGACCTCGACGGCAAGGCGTTCCACCTCGTCGACCCGACGCCGTACCGCGTCGGCGACATCCTGAACATCTTCGCCCGGGCGGCGCACGCGCCGCAGTTCTCGCTGCGCGTCAACGCCGCGCTGCTGGGCTTCATCCCGAACAGCGTCAAGAAGGGCATGCTCGCCCTGACGCCGGTGCGCCGGATCAAGAACGCCGTGATGAAGGACCTCGGCGTTCCTGACGACATCCTCACGTTCGTCAACTACCCGACGCGCTTCGATGCGCGCGAGACGACGGCCGCGCTGAAGGGCACGAAGATCCAGTGCCCGCGGCTCGAGGACTACGCGTACCGGCTCTGGGATTACTGGGAGCGCAACCTCGACCCCGACCTCTTCATCGACCGCACGCTCAAGGGCCAGGTGCAGGGCAAGGTGGTCGTGATCACCGGCGGCTCGTCGGGCATCGGCCTGGCGGCGGCGCACAAGATCGCCAACGCCGGCGCGATCACCGTGCTCATTGCGCGCGACGAGGAGAAGCTCGCCGCCGCGAAGAAGGAGATCGAGGACGAACTCGGAAAGAACGAGAACCACGGCCAGGTCGTGACGCACTCGGCCGACCTCGCCAGCAACGAGGGCGTCGACCGGGCCACGGCGTGGATCGTCGAGACCTTCGGCGGCGCGGACTTCCTGGTCAACAACGCGGGTCGCTCGATCCGCCGCGGCATCGAGTCGAGCTACGACCGCATGCACGACTTCGAACGCACGATGCAGGTCAACTACTTCGGCGCGCTGCGGATGACGATGGGGCTGATGCCGCACATGTCGGCCAGGCGCCGCGGTCACGTGATCAACATCTCGTCGATCGGCGTGCTGACCAATGCGCCGCGGTTCTCGGCGTACGTCGCGTCCAAGGCGGCGCTCGACGCGTGGACGGCCTGCGCGTCGTCGGAGTTCGCCGACGTCGGCGTCAAGTTCACGACGATCAACATGCCGCTGGTGCGCACGCCGATGATCGCGCCGACCAAGCTCTACCAGAACGTGCCGACGCTGTCGCCCGACGAGGCGGCCGACCTCATCGTGCGCGCGATCGTCTACAAGCCGGTGCGCATCGCCACGCGGCTCGGCATCTTCGGCGCCGTGCTGCACGCGCTGGCGCCACGCATCGCGCAGATCGTGATGAACACGACCTTCCGCATGTTCCCGGATTCCGATGCGGCCAAGGGCGCGAAGGAAGGCGAGAAGCTGAAGGCCACGCCGGACCAGATCGCGTTCGCGAACCTGATGCGAGGGATTCACTTCTAGACGGCGCTTCCGACCGGAAGCCGTGACACGACGAGGGGCAGGGACCGTGTTCCTGCCCCTGTCTTCGAACGACGGGATGCTGGATGAACGAACCTGCCGGATTGCCGCCGCTGCCAGACCACCTTTCGGTCGACCCGCGCAGTCCCCATTACAACGCCGCGGTCCTCGAGCACGAGATCGGCGTTCGCTTCAACGACCATGAGCGCTCGGACGTCGAGGAGTACTGCGTCAGCGAAGGGTGGATCAAGGTCGCGGCCGGCAAGGCGCTCGACCGGCGCGGCCAGCCGCTGCTGCTGAAGCTCAAGGGCCGCGTCGAGGCCTACTACCGCTAAGCGCGCGCTGCGGCCGGCTCTCCGCTCGCAGCGTGCGGCTCGGGGCGCTCGACCACTTCGATCAGTTTCTGCAGCACCGCCTCGTTCGCTGTCATCGCGAGGTGGCCGATTTTCTCGAACCACACCGCCTCGGCGCCGGCGAGCACCTGGTTGTCGCGGGGCACGATCAGGTTGTCGTGCTGGCTGGCGAAGCAGACGAACTCGACCGGCTCGTCGTCCTGCGCCAGTTGGTGGACGAACCCGCAGGCGTTGCGCATCTGGCGCGCGTTGGGACCGTGGCCGAGCATCGCGAACACGGTGCCGTGATGCGGCGTGTCGATCGTGACCACGCGTTGCACGGAGTGATGCCCGTGACGGCGCAGGTAACTGCGCGCGACCAGCCCGCCCATGCTGTGGCAGACGAGCGTGATCCGCTCCGCGCCGGAGGCTTGCCGAAGCGCTTCGACGGCGGCATGGACCACGTCGGCGTAGCGCTCGACGGCGCCGAAGACCGGTTCGAGGTTGACGGTGGCGACCGTCCAGTGTGACGGGATCCCGTCCATCAGCCAGTGGCGCCAGGTCGCCCGGTTGCACATGTAGCCGTGGACCAGCAGCACGGCCGGCCGCGCCGGATCGCGCGCCAGCGGGCGCTCGGGAAAGTCGGCCCGCCACGGCTGGTCGATGTTGAACACCTTGAACGAGCGCCACGTCTCGCCCCACCAGACCGCGGCCAGTTCGATCAAGCCGATGCGCGCCACGGGACGCCGGTCGATCAGGGCTCCGGTGACGAACTCGACGGCGAGCGGCACGCCCTGCACCGCGAAGGGCAGCAAGACGGCCAGGGCGATCGCGAACCATCGATCCACGTCGGCCTGCACCAGCGCATGCGCCAGCGCCAGCACCGCCAGCAACTGGATGACCGCGCCGATCCTCAGGTAGCGAGCGAGCATCTCAGCCGCGCGACGCGGTGGCGTCGATGTCGAGGTACGCCCACAGCCGGGTCGTGAACAGCGGGCGGCGGAACCCGAGCACCCAGGGCTGTGAGAGGTCGAGCTGGATGCGGTGCGCGATGAACTTGTACGGCATATAGGCGACGAGCAGGCGGCTGGCCTCGCGCAGCAACGCCAACCGCTCCGGACCGTCCGGCAGGCGGCGCTGCTGCGCATACAGGGCATCGTAGGCCTGCAGACCGAAGCGTGCGTCGTTCGACGAGCCGAGGTTCGGGCCATAGGCGAGGCCGAAGAACAGATCGCTGTCCGGCTGCCCCGCCTCCCAGGCGAAGCCCCACATCATCAGCTTGCCGGCCAGCGACTGCTTCAGCAGTTCGGGCCACTGCGCGATCCGGAACTCCATCTTCAGTCCGACGGCGTCCATGCTGCGCCGCCACTGCTCGTTCTGGCGTCGCTCGAGTTGCGATGTCGATGCGGCCATCTCGAGCACGAGCGGCGAGCCGTCCGGCTGCTCGCGCCAGCCGTCGCCGTTGCGGTCGACGTAGCCGTAGGTGTCGAGCAGCGCCTTCGCGCGGGCCGGGCTGTACTCGGACAGTTCGGTGCGGAACGCCGGGTCGTAGCCGAAGGTGCCCGGCACGACCGGGGAGTCGGCGGCGACCGCGCTGCTGCGGAAGATCTCGCGGATGTAGCGGCCGCTGTCGAAGGCGAGGCTGACCGCCCGGCGCAGTGCCACTTTCTCAGGCGCGTAGCCGCCGACGACCGGATGCTCCATGTTGAAGTAGACGAGCGACACGTCGGCCAGCGGAGTCGCCTGCAGCCGCACGCCGCGGCGGGCGAGGTGCGGGGCCAGCTCGCGGTTGGGCGCGGCGATCGGCCCGTAGTCGAAGGGCACGGCGAGCAGGTCGAGCGCGCCCTGGTCGAACGACAGCCAGCGCGGTTGCGACTCCTCGACGATCGTGACCTCGACGCGGTCGACCAGCGGCACCTTGCGGCCGCGCAGCCGCGCGGCGTCCGCTGCGAGGGCCGGCTGGTCGGCGGGCGGGTCGAAATCCCAGGTCTCGTCGCGATACGTCGGATTCCGCTCCAGGACGATGCGGGATGTCCGGGTCCAGTGGGCGAGCCGGAACGGCCCCGTGCCGACCGGGTGCTCCATGATCCGGTCGCCGTACGCCTCGACGATCTCGCGCGCGACGGCGCCGAGCGGCGTGGCGAGGGTCAGCGTGTTCACGAAGCGCGGCGCCGGCTCCGCCAGGCGGATCTGCAGTGTGTAGCGGTCGAGCGCGCGCAGGCCTTCGATCGGTGCCGCGTATTCGAACGGCGCGCCCTTGAGCGCGCGCTGCCTTGCCTCATCGAGGCCGAGGATCTTCGCCGGTTCGAGCTCGAACAGCATCTGGCTCTTCCAACGCGGGTCGAACACACGCTTGATCGAGTAGGCGTAGTCCTCCGCCACCAGTTCGCGGCGCTGCCCCCTGAACACGGGGTCGTCCTGGAACCAGATGCCGGGCCGGATGCGCAGTGTGAAGGTGCGGAAGTCGCTCGACACCTCCGGCAGTCCGACGGTCGTGTTCGGCACGAGCCGCGCCGGGCGCGCCATGTAGTCCCAGCGCAGCGGGGCGTCGAAGATGTGCGCGTTGATCTGGGCCGAATACTGGTCCTGGACCTGCGCCGGATCGAAGCCGGTCTCGGGTGACGGGAAGGCCACGCGCAGTGTGCGGTCGCGCGGGGGCGCGTGGGTCGTGGCGGCCGCGGCGAGCGGGGCGGCCGCGCCGGCAGCGAGGAAGCGACGGCGGTCCATCGGACTCACGCGGCGTGGCGGCCCGCCGGGTCGACGTCGATGTGCTTGAAGAAGTCGCGCGCGTACGGATGACGGCGATAGCCGACCAGCCACGGATGCATCACGTCGTTGACGAAGCGGTGTCCGTGCACCTTGTACGGCATATAGGCGACGAAGAGGCGCTTGAGTTCGAACATGGCGGCCTCGCGCTCCCGCCCGTCCGCGATCGTGCGCTGCAGTTGGTACAGGCGATCGTATTCCCTGTTCACGAAGCGCGAATAGTTGGGCGCCCCCTTGTTCGGTCCGAACGCGACCGCGAAGAACGTGTCCGCATCCGGCGCGCTCGCGCTCCAGCCGAGCTGCCACATCATCAGCTTGCCGGCCCGGGCGTTCTTCGCATTTTCCGGCCACTGGTTCACGCGGAACTCGATCCTGAGTCCGAGCGCATTCATGTGGCGCTTCCACACCTCGTTGAAGCGGCGGTCGAGCTGGCTCGACTCGCACGCCATCGAGAGCACGAGCGGGGAGCCGTCCGGGTGCTCGCGCCAGCCGTCGCCGTCGCGGTCCAGGTAGCCGTACGTGTCCAGCAGCGCGCGCGCCGCTGCGCGGTCGAAGCGGCTCATGTCGCTCCGGAAACCGGCATCGAAGCCGATCACGCCCGGCGGCACCGGCGACTGCGCCGGCAGCATCGAATCGTTGCGGACCAGCCGGATCTCTTCGTCGATGTCGTAGCCGAGGCTGATCGCGCGTCGCAGCGCGACCTTCTCCGGGGTGTACCCGCCGATGGTCGGGTCGTCCATGTTGAACAGCGTGACGACGATGTCCGGGTTGATGATGCGATCGAGCTCGATGCCCTGTTTCGCCAGCGCCGGCGCCACCTTGCCGAACGGCACGGCCTGGTTGATGAACTCGAGCGGCACGTTGACGCAGTCCTGCTCGCCGTTCAGGAACGACAGCCAGCGGGGCTGCGACTCGTTGATGACCGAGAGTTCGACGCGATCCACCATCGGCAGGCGGCGGCCCTTCAGCTGCGCCGCGATCTCCTGCGCGCGGACGTCGTCGGCGGGCGGCCGGGCGTCGTACAGCTCTTCGCGGAAGTTCGGGTTGCGCTCGAGCACCATGAACGACGAGCGCTTCCACTGGGCCAGGACGAACGGTCCCGTGCCGACCGGGTGCGCCATCATGTCGTCGCCGTACATCTCCACCACCTCGCGCGCGACCGCGCCGAAGACACGGCAGTCGGCAAGGTTGTGGATGAAGCGGGGTTCGGGTTCGGCCAGCCTGATCTGGAACGTGTAGCGGTCGAGCGCCCGCAGGCCTTCGACTTCGCGGCCGTAGTCGAACTGTCCGGTGGCCTGCGCCTGCTTGCGCAGTTCGTCCAGGCCGAGCAGTTTCGAGTTGGCGAGCGACGAGAACAGCGGGCTCTTCCAGCGCGGGTCGTAGATCCGCTTGGTGGCGTAGACGTGGTCGTGCGCCGTCAGCTCGCGTTTCTGTCCCTTGAATGCCGGATCGTCCTGGAAGAAGATGCCCGGCCGGATCCGCACGGTGAACGTGCGGAAGTCGCCTGATACCTCCGGCAGCGCGGCGGCGGTGCGGGGACGCAACTCGGCGGGCCGCGCGAGGAAGTCGTACTGCAGCGGCGACTCGATGATGTTGGAAACGACGTAGTTGGAGTACAGGTCGGAGATCTGCGCCGGGTCGAAGCCGGTCTCCGCGGCGTTGAACGCCCAGCGGAAGGTGCGCTTGCCCTGGGCGGCACTTGGCGACGGCAGTCCGGTCGCCGCGGTTGCCGCGACCGCGGCGCTGCCCTGCAGGAAACCGCGCCGCCTCACTTCTTCGCCTTCGCCTGCTCCGCAGTGTCGATGTCAACGTACGACCACCAGTCGTTCCAGTACGGGGGGCGCCGGTAGCCGATCAGCCACGGCCAGGCGAGGTCGGTGTGCATCCGGTGCACGCCGTTCTTGTAGGGCGCGTACGCGATGAGGATCTTCTTGGCCTGCGCGAACAGGTCGAGCCGCTCGGGGCCGTCAGGCAGCATCGCCATCTTGGTGTAGATCCGGTCGTACTCTTCGTTCTTGAAGCGCGACAGGTTCTGGCCGCCGAGGTGACCGCTGTAACCGCGGTCGAACGATGGCCCGCCGTCCGGCGAGGCCGCCGACAGGCCGACGCGCCACACCATCAGCTTGCCGGCACGCGCGTTCTTCAGGTTCTCCGGCCACTTGGCCGGCTTGAACACGGACTTCACGCCGAGGTTCGCCAGGTCCTTGCGATGCAGTTCGTCGAGTTGGCGCGACTGCTGGTCGGGCTGCGTGGCAACCTCGATCAGCAGCGGAGAGCCGTCCGGCAGGTCGCGCCAGCCGTCGCCGTCCCGGTCGACGTAGCCGTACATGTCGAGCAGCGCCTTGGCTCGCGCCAGGCTGTACTCGGAGTTCTCGCTCCTGAAGGTCGGGTCGTACCCGAAGGTGTTCGGCATCAGCGGCGACTGCGCGGGGATCGCCTGCCCCTTGCGGGCCAGCCGGATCTCCTTGTCAGTGTCGGACGCGAGGTTCAGCGCGCGTCGCAGCGCCACCTTCTCCGGCGTGTAACCGCCGAGCACCGGATTGTCCATGTTGTACACGGTCAGCGTCACGTCGGATGCCAGCGTGCGGAAGACCTGGATGTCCTGCTTCGCGAGGTTCGGCGCAAGCTTGCCGTTGGGCACCGCGATCGGCACGAACTCCGCGGCCAGCCGTTCGATGAAGTCCTGCTGGCGATTGAGGAACGACAGCCAGCGCGGCTGCTGCTCCTCGATGATCGAGATCTCGACGCGGTCGATCATCGGCAGCCGGCGGCCCTGGAACCGCGCGGCGAGCGCCTGCCCCTCGGCGTCGTCCGCGTTCGGCTCGGCGTCGTAGATGCGCTCGCGGTAGTTCGGATTGCGCTCGAGCACGATCTTCGAGTTGCGACGCCACTCGACGAGACGGAACGGTCCGGTGCCGACGGGATGGCCCATCATTTTGTCGCCGTACATCTCGACCACTTCACGCGCCACGGCGCCGAACAGGTCGCCGCCGGCGATCGTCTGGATGAAGCGCGGCTCCGGCTCCTGGAACCTGAACTGGACCGTGTAGCGGTCGAGCGCGCGCAGGCCCTCGACTTCGCGGTCGTAGTTGAAGGGCTTCTTCTCCTTCAGCGCTTCTTCCCGCAGCGCAGACATGCCGACAATCTTCAGTTCGTTGAGGCTCGCGAAGGCAGGCGCCTTCCAGCGCGGGTCGAAGAAGCGCTTCATCGCGTAGACGTAGTCCTGGGCGACCAGCTCGCGCTTCTTGCCGTTAAACGCCGGGTCGTCGGCGAAGTAGATGCCCGGCTGGATCTTCACCGTCCAGACACGGAAGTCCGGCGACACCTCCGGCATTCCGACTGCTGTGTTCGGCTTGATCTTGAACGGGCGCGCGAGGTGGTCGTACATGTACAAGCCGTCGAAGATGTTTGCCGTGACCGTGCGGGAGTAGAGATCCGACAGCTGCACGGTGTCGAATCCGGTCTCGGCGATCGGGAAGGCGTACCGCAGCACCTTCTTCGCTTCGCCCTGGGCAGCGGCCGCGGACGCGATCAACAGGGCCGCGCAGAGGACCGAGGCGCGGCGCAGCAACAGGGACAGGTTCATGTGAAGGTCCGGGCCCGCAGTTCGGGGTCGATGTCGATGTATTTCCAGAAGTCGCGCATGAACGGATGCCGCCGGAATCCGATCACCCACGGGTGATAGACGGCGGTCTCGATGCGGTGACCGAGGAACTTGTACGGTGCGTAGGCCGCGAACAGCCGCTTGGCTTCGTGGAACAGGGCGTCGCGCTCCGCGCCGTCCGGGATCGTGCGCTGCTGCGCGTAGAGCCGGTCGAAGGCGGGCAGGTCGAAGCGGGCGTGGTTGGCCTGGCCCTTGTTGGGACCGTATCCGAGCGCGAGGAAGGTGTCGCCGTCCGGCTGCGCGGCCACCCAGCCGACGCGCCACATCATCAGCTTGCCCGCGCGCGAGTTCTTCAGGTTCTCCGGCCACTTGGCCGGCTTGAAGTCAATCTGCAGCCCGACCGCGGTCATGCTCCGCTTCCAGATCTCGTCGAGCTGGCGCGACAGCTGGTCGGGCTGGGTCGCCATTTCGAGCTTCAGTGGCGAGCCGTCGGGCAATTCGCGCCAGCCGTCGCCGTTGTGATCGATATAGCCGAACGCGTCGAGCAGCGCCTTTGCGCGCGCCGGGCTGTGCTCGCTCATCTCGCTCCTGAACGCCGGGTCGTAGCCCGCCGTGAGTGGCGCCACCGGCGACTGCGACGGAATCGACTGCCCCTTGCGCACCAGCCGGATCTCGTCGTCGGCCGCGTAGGCCAGCCCGATCGCACGGCGCAGCGCGACTTTCTCCGGCGTGTAGCCGCCGACCACCGGGTGCTCCATGTTGAACAGCGCCATGTCCACGTTGGCGCGCGGCGCGCGGTCCATCTGGATCGAGCGCCGCTGCAGGTTGGGCGCGAGCTGGCCGTTGGGGATGACCAGGTTCGCGAGGTCGTACGGCAGTTCGTCGACGAGGTCGTGCTCGCCGTTCAGGAATGCCAGCCAGCGCGGCTGGTTCTCCTCGACGATGTAGACCTCGACGCGATCCACCAGCGGCAGCTTGCGGCCGCGCAGCTGGGCCGCGATCGCTTCCCCGACGGCGTCGCCGGCCGTCGCTTGCGGGTCGTACACGTCGTCGCGGTAGCCGGGATTGCGCTCGAGCACCATGCGCGACGAGCGGCGCCAGTCGGCCAGCCGGAATGGCCCGGTGCCGACCGGATTCCCGAGGAGCTGCTTCTCGTCGTACATCTCCGCGACCTCGCGCGCGACCGCGCCCAGGAACGAGTTGTCCGCGAGGTAGAGGTGGAAGCGCGGGCTCGGCTCCGCAAGGCGGAGCTGGAAGGTGTAGCGGTCGAGCGCGCGCACGCCCTCGACCTCGCGGTCGATGTCGAACCTGGCGCCCTTCAGGGCGGCGGCGCGGATCTCGGTCATTCCCAGCAGTTTCGCGTTCTCGAGCAGGTACACCCGCGGGCTCTTGAGCTTCGGGTCGTAGATGCGCTTGATCGAATAGACGTAATCCTGCGCGACGAGTTCGCGCTTTCGGCCCAGGAAGGCGGGGTGATCCTGGAAGAAGATCCCGGGTCGCAGGCGGACCGTCAGCGTGCGGAAGTCGTCCGACACCTCCGGCAGTCCGACCGCGGTATTGGGAACGATCTTCGCCGGCCGTGCGAGGAAGTCGTACGTGAGGGGCGAATCGAAGATGTTCGCGATGACCGTGCTCGAGTACAGGTCGTTGACCTGCGCGGGGTCGAACCCGGTTTCGGCCACGCGAAACGCGTAGCGCAGCACCTTGTGGCCGGCGGCCGGCCGGTCCTGCGTCGCCTGAGCGTTCCCGGCACGGGCGGCGACGCCCGGGAGCGCGGTCAGCGCCACGAGGGTTTTCGACAGTGCGCGTCGGCTTTTCGATACGCGTTCGATCGTCACGGGTGCGTCGACTTCAGGTTGATTTGAATCCACGGGCCCGGACGGCATAATCCGCGCTTTCGCGCTTCGGGCGGTGTCTGGACGCGGACTCGAGAGGACGGCAGCCCGCGTGGCCGCATATATCTTACGCAGACTGTGGCAGATGATCCCGACACTGGCGGGCGTCATCCTGTTCGTCTTCTTCCTGTTCAAGTTCTTCGGTGGTGATCCCGCCGAGATCCTGGGCGGACTGCTGGCCACGCCCGAGCAGATCCAGGCGATCCGACAGCAGCTCGGCCTCAACGATCCGTGGTACGTCCAGCTCTGGATCTTCGTGAAGTCGATCTTCACGTTCAACTGGGGCAACAGCTGGGCGACCGGCGAGGCGATCAGCAACATCTTCCGCACGCGCCTGCCGGCGACGCTGACGGTGATGCTGCCGATCCTGATCCTCGAGACCGTGCTGGCCATCATCGCGGCGATGGCGGTCGCGTACGTGCGCGGCACGCTCACCGACCGCGCGATCATGGTCATCACCACGATTGCGCTGTCGATCTCGTTCCTCGTCTACATCATCGTCGGCCAGTGGCTGTTCGGCTTCTACCTTGGCTGGTTCCCGGTGCAGGGCTGGAGCGACAGCTTCTGGACCAACCTGACGCACTATGCGGTGCTGCCGATCATCCTCGCGGTGTTCGTGTCGCTTGCTCCGTACACGCGCCTGTACCGCAGCTTCTTCCTGGACGAGATCAACCAGGACTACGTGCGCACCGCGCGCGCCAAGGGTGTCAGCGAGAACCGCGTGCTGTTCACGCACGTGCTGCGCAACGCGATGATCCCGGTGCTCACGAACGTGGCGCTGCAGCTGCCCGGCGTGTTCGTCGGGTCGTTCCTGATCGAGACGTTCTTCTCTATCCCCGGCCTCGGCCGCGAAGTGCTGCTGGCCGTCAACCGCAGCGACTACCCGGTGATCCAGGCGATGACGGTGTACCTCGCGGTGCTGACGATGGTCATCAACCTGTCGGCCGACATCCTCTACCGCGCCGTCGATCCGCGCGTGGTCCTGAAGTGAGGCTGACGTGAACGCCGCCGTCGAAGCCTACAAGCTGCCTCCCGAACCGGCCCGCTCGCGCGGCGTGTGGGCCACCGCCTGGCGGCGCCTGAAGAACGACCGCGTCGGCATGGTCTCGCTGGCCGTCGTCGCGGTGTTCGTGCTGATGATCGTGCTGTCGTCCGTCGGCCTGGTCGCGCGCGACTGGCAGAAGGAAGTCGCGGTGCCCGACGCGCCGCCCACCTTCATGGGCCCGAAGGCGAAGCAGACCGGCGTCGATCCGCTCGCCAACGCGGTGTCCAGTGACGCCAAGCCGGTCGACCTGTCCGACATCGACCCGCTGGCGCCCAAGTACGACGAGTGGAAGGAGCGTGCGGCGAAGATCCAGGTCAGCGAGCCGCCGCGGGCCGAGACACTTCCGTTCGGCGCCGACCGGCTCGGGCGCGACGTGCTCGGCAAGGCGATCAAGGGCGCGGAGATCTCGATCTTCGTCGGCCTGTTCGCCGCCGTGCTCGCCACCATCATCGGCACGATCCTCGGCGCGCTGTCCGGGTACGTCGGCGGCAAGGTCGGCGACTTCCTCGAGTGGGTCTACAACGTCTTCACGTCGATTCCGGACATCCTGCTGATCTTCGCGTTCGCCGCGGTGCTCGGACGCGGCATCGGCACCGTCATCCTGATCCTCGGGCTCGTCGGCTGGACCGGCATGTACCGGCTGGTGCGCGCCGAGTACATCAAGCACAGCAACCGCGAGTACGTGAAGGCGGCCGAGGCGATCGGCACCAGCCACCTGGCCCGGATGTTCGTGCACATCCTCCCGAACGTCAGCCACGTGGTCCTGGTGCGGATGTCGCTGTACGTGGTCGGATTCATCAAGGCCGAGGTCATCCTGTCGTTCCTCGGCCTCGGCGTGCCGGTCGACCAGGTGTCGTGGGGCACGATGCTGTCCGAGGCGCAGGCCGAGCTCGTGCTCGGCCACTGGTGGCAACTCGCCGCCGCGACCATCTTCATGGCGACGTTCGTCACGGCGTTCTCGCTGTTCACCGATGCGCTGCGCGACGCGCTCGATCCGAAGCTCCGATGAGCACGCTCGTTTCCGTCCAGAACCTGAAGGTCTCCTTCCGACTCGGCAAGCACCGCGTCGTCGAGGCGGTGCGCGACATCAGCTTCGAGGTGCCGGAGAACGGCACGCTCGCCCTGGTTGGCGAGTCGGGCTCGGGCAAGAGCGTCTCGGCGATGTCGATCGTCCGGTTGCTGCCGGAAAACGCGATCGTCGGCGCCGACAGCCGCATCTCCTTCGCGGGCCGCAACCTGCGCACCGCCTCCGAAGACGAACTGCGCAAGATCCGCGGCAAGGACATCTCGGTCATCTTCCAGGAGCCGATGACGTCGCTGAACCCGGTCTTCACGGTGGGCTGGCAGATTGCGGAGGTGCTGAAGCTGCACACCGACCTCGCGGGCCGCGCGCTCGGCGACCGCGTGCTCGAACTGATGAACGAGGTCGGCATCCCGGAGCCCAGGGCGCGGATCGACGCCTACCCGCACGAACTGTCGGGCGGGCAGCAGCAGCGCGTGATGATCGCGATGGCGATCGCGTGCGAGCCGAAGCTTCTGATCGCCGACGAACCGACCACCGCGCTCGACGTCACCGTGCAGCGCCAGATCCTCGAACTGATGGCGCGCCTGCGGGCCAAGCACCGCATGAGCATGCTGTTCATCAGCCACGACCTCGGGCTGGTCGGCGAGATCGCCGACAGCGTCGTCGTGATGCGCGACGGCACGGTGCGCGAGTCCGGACCGGTCGACCAGATCTTCGCGAGCCCGCGCGACGCCTACACGAAGGCGCTGCTCGCCTGCCGTCCGCGGCTGGACGTGAAGCCGCGGCGGCTGCCGGTGATCGACGACTTCATGCGCAACGGCGGCGACGCGCCGCAGATCACGGTGGAGACGCGGCAGGCGCGCGCCCAGGAGTCGAAGCCGCTGGTCGAGGCCAGGGGGCTGCGCAAGGAATACCGCCTGAAGACCGGACTGCTGAAGCGCAAGACGATCGAGGCCGTGAAGGACGCGAGCTTCGAACTGTATCGCGGCCGGACGCTCGGCGTGGTCGGCGAATCGGGCTCCGGCAAGACCACCGTCGGAATGATGCTGATGCGGCTGACGCAGGCCACGGCCGGGCAGGTCCTGTACGACGGCACCGACCTGCTGGCGCTGAGCGACCGGGAGATGATGGCGTACCGGCGCAGGATCCAGATCATCTTCCAGAATCCGTTCGCGAGCCTGAATCCGCGCTTCACGGTCGGCCAGATCCTGACCGAGCCGATGAAGATCCACGGCATCGGCGCGAGCGACAACGACCGGTTCGAACTGGCCGTCGCGCTGTCGCAGCGCGTCGGCCTGGCCGAGGACAGCGTCCACAAGTACCCGCACGAGTTCTCGGGCGGGCAGCGGCAGCGCATCGCGATCGCGCGCTGCCTGTCGATGAAGCCCGACGTGCTCATCTGCGACGAGTCGGTGTCGGCGCTCGACGTGTCGGTGCAGGCGACGGTGCTGAACCTGCTGCTCGACCTGCAGGACGAGTTCGGCATGACCTACGTGTTCATCAGCCACGACCTCGCGGTGGTGAAGTACATGGCGGACGACATGCTGGTGATGAACCAGGGCGCCATCGTCGAGCGGGGACCGGCCGACGCCATCTACGCGGATCCCCAGAACGAATACACGCGTAAGCTGATGAGCGCGATCCCGCGCGGCTTTGCCGGCCGCCAGCTTCGCACCTGACCCTTGCCGCCGGCCGTCGGCCGGCCTGAAAACGATGTTCGGCGCCGCCGACACCGACCTGCAGAACCGACTCACCCTGGCGCTCGCCGCCGTGATGACGCTGCGCGGCCAGCTGGCGGCCGATCCGCAGTTGTCGAGGCGCTGGCGCGCCGTCAAGCAGTTCCAGGCCGATCGCCTGCGTGCCACGTACCCGGACCTGCTCGCTTCTGACCGTTACCGCGAACCCTGCGAGTTCTTCCTCGAGGAGCTGTACGGCGCGCAGGACTTCGATCGCCGCGACGCCGAGGCGCAGCGCGTGGTGCCGACGCTGGCGAAGATGCTGCCCACGCGCGCGCTCGAGACGCTGCTGCTCGCGGTGCAACTGGACGAAATGTCGGAACGCTTCGACTCCGAGATGGCGCGCAGGATCGCCTTGCCGGTCACGGCCTCGAACTACGCCGAGGTCTATCCGACGGTTGCCAGCGAAGCCGAGCGCGAGCGGCAGATCGAGGTGGTCGACGACATCGGCAAGGCGCTCGACAAGCTCGCGCGCTACCCGATGCTGTCCACGATGCTGCACATGATGAAGGGCCCCGCCGAGATGTGGGGACTGTCGCACCTGCATCACTTCCTGCAGCGCGGGTTCGACGCATTCGTCGCGATGGGCGGCGCGAGGGAGTTCCTCGCGACGATCCGGCGGCGCGAGTCGGCGGTGAACCACCGGCTCTTCGCGCGCGATCCCGATCCGTTCCGGCTGGTCGCCTGAAGCCGCCCTAGGTGCGGAGGCGCACGACGCGGGTCCGCGTCCAGCGGTCGTGCAGCAGTCGCCGCTGCGGATCGGCCAGCGCGGGCAGCAGCAGCACGGCGAATCCCGTCGCCAGCGCGCCGAGATCGGCCAGCGCATTCGATTGGAAGAGATACACCCAGGCCAGCCCCGGCAGCCAGAGGTGCCATGCGAGCGCGTAGCGCGCCATCGCACGCCCCACCGAGGGTGGGTCGTTGCTCTCATCGAGCACCTTCAGGTTCCAGGTCTTCAGCGCCAGCGTCTGGCCGGAACGCGACCAGCACCAGACGAAGTAGCCGCCGATCGCGAGAAAGAGGACAGCCTGCAACGCGGCCCGAGGACCCGGGGGCAAGGGGTACTTCCACTGGAACAGCGCGAGCAGCGCGTAGGCGACGATGAACACGACGCCGAAGAGCAGCACGGCTTCGTAGATCATCGCGGCCAGGCGCAGCGCGAGGCTGGCGGGCTGGAAGGACGCGGACGGGGGCAGGGACACCCGGCGAGTCTAGCGGCGGCTCAGGGCGTGCCCGGCGGACGCTATGGCTTGATTTCCGGCAGGGGTTCCGGCGGAGGCGCCGCGGGCGCACTCGGCACCGTGGACGGCGCGTCCGGCGCCGTCGACGTTGCCGATTCAGACGGTGCGGGCGGCTCGGACTTCACGGCAGCCGCGTCCGGCACGGCGGCCGGCTTCACTTGGGCGGGCTGCAACCGGGTCCGCTCCTCCTTCTTCGGCGCGCGCTCGGCCAGTTCGCGCTTCTTTTCCTCGGGCAGTTCCTGATACTTCTGCAGCCTCTGCTGGCGCTGGTCGGCGGGGAGCTGGTAGGCCCGGCGGAAGTTCTCCCGGGCGACTCGGCGCTGCTCGGGCGTGAGCTTTGCCAGTTCCTCCATGCGCTCATGCACACGCTGCTTGCCTTCGATGGACAGGTTCGGATACTTCTTCGCAACCTCAAGCCACCGCTTCTTGGAGTCCGCCTCGAGCCCGGCCCACAAGTCGCGCAGGGGTGCCAGGGCCTCGCGCTGCGCCGGGGTGAGTTCGCTCCACGCCGGCCGCACCGACTCGGGAGCGGGCACCGGCACCGGGGTCGGCGCTTCCTTGGGGGCGGCGGCGGTCGGCAAAGGGGCCGGCGGCTGCGATGACGGCTGGCAGGCGACCAGGGCCGCGCCGACCAGCAGGAGGACCCGAGTGACGTAGGGCTGCACCCGGTCTCCGGTCAGATCTCGTCGGTGCCGGTCTGGAGCAGCGTTCCGAAGCCCTTGTCGGCGTATGTACCGATGGGTGCGTCGTCGAGCAGCACGGCGAAGTCCATGTCGGCAAGCTCGGAAATCCGGCGCTCCTGCTGCCACTGGTAGATGCCGACGAATCCGACGATCAGTGCGAACAGCGGGGCCGCCAGGCCGAGCCGCTGGGCCCAGCCCACATGGCCGTCTTCTTCCAGCGGCGGGCCGCCGGCGGGCACCAAAACGGGGCGATACGCGGGCGCGGCTTCGGCGCGGTGGGCCGTCAGGGCCTTGCGGCGGGCCTGTTCGAGGCGATAGGCGGTCTTGTAGTCGAGACGCTCGGCACCTTCGTTGAGCGCTTGCCGGACGCGATAGCCGAATTCGTTTTCATTCATAGTGTTATGCCTCGAGCGCTCAAGGCCTTGGCCAGGGCGTGGGTGGCCCGCGAACAGTGAGTCTTGACGCTCCCCTCGGAGCAGCCCATCGCCGCGGCGGTTTCGGCCACATCCATCTCCTCCCAGTAACGCATCACGAACGCCTCCCGTTGACGGGCCGGAAGGCGGGAAATCTCCTCCTCGATGATCGCGATCACCTGCGACCGCTCGACCTTGTCGGCAGCGCTTTCGGCCCCGTCGGACCCGGCGAGCGCCTCGAGCGTCTCGAGCGGATCCGCATCATCCTCGTTGTCCCGGCCACCCAGTGCCGAGAAAAGCGTGACCCAGGTCGAGCGTACCTTCTGGCGGCGAAAGTAGTCGTGGATCGTGTTCTGCAGGATCCGTGTGAACAGAAGCGGGAGTTCGGCGGCCGGGCGGGCGCCGTAGTGCTCGGAAAGCTTGAGCATCGCGTCCTGCACGATGTCAAGCGCGCCGTCGGCATCGCGCACGGCGAACTTCGCCTGCTTGAAGGCGCGGCGTTCGACACTGGCCAGGAAGGCGGAGAGTTCTTCGGCGGAAGCCATTCATCCGGGCCATGGAACGATGCGGCGATGTTCCGGGAGGGACCCGATCGAAGATGCAGGGTGCGAGGCATCCTAGCAGGAAGGACTGCGCGGGCCCGTGTCGCGCGCCATCGACGCAGGTTTGCACAATGTTGTGCGGTGCAGTATCGTCCCGCCCTCTTGTAACACAAGAACAAAGCTCAGCGACTGCAGCCTATCCCGTTGTAACCGCCAGAAGCGCCCGCCGCACCGCCTGCCACAAGCGGGTATGGAACGGCATCCGATCAATTTCCAGTGGACTTTGAGAGGGTTCGCGAAATGCAACTCACCGGCGCCGAGATCGTCGTACGTTGTTTGCAGGATGAAGGAGTCACCCACGTCTTCGGCTATCCCGGAGGCGCCGTCCTGTACATCTACGACGAGATCTTCAAGCAGGACAAGTTCCAGCACATCCTCGTTCGGCACGAGCAGGCCGCGGTGCATGCGGCAGACGCCTATTCGCGCTCCAGCCAGCGCGTCGGCGTGGCGCTCGTCACCAGCGGCCCCGGGGTCACCAATGCCGTGACCGGGATCGCCACCGCGTACATGGATTCGATACCGATGGTCATCGTGACCGGCCAGGTGCCGACCCACGCGATCGGCCAGGACGCTTTCCAGGAGTGCGACACGGTCGGCATCACGCGCCCGTGCGTGAAGCACAACTTCCTCGTGAAGGACGTGCGCGACCTGGCGAGCACGATGAAGAAGGCGTTCTACATCGCGCAGACCGGCCGGCCCGGCCCGGTCCTTGTCGACATCCCGAAGGACGTGACCGTCGCGAAGGCGGAGTATCACTATCCGCGCGAGATGGAGATGCGCTCCTACAAGCCGGTGGTCAAGGGCCACCAGGGGCAGATCAAGAAGGCGGTCCAGCTGCTGCTGTCGGCGGAGCGCCCGATGATCTACACCGGCGGCGGCGTCATCCTGTCCGATTCGTCCGACCTCCTGAACCGGCTCGTCAACCTGCTCGGCTTCCCGTGCACCAACACGCTGATGGGGCTGGGCGGGTTCAAGGCGAGCGATCCGAAGTTCGTCGGAATGCTCGGCATGCACGGCACGTACGAGGCCAACATGGCCATGCAGAACTGCGACGTGCTGCTTGCCGTCGGCGCGCGCTTCGACGACCGCGTGATCGGCAACCCGAAGCACTTCGCCTCCAGCCCGCGCAAGATCGTCCACGTCGACGTCGACCCGTCGTCGATCAGCAAGCGGGTCAAGGTCGACGTGCCGATCGTCGGCGACGTACGCGAAGTGCTCGCCGAACTGCTGTCGCAGATCGAGGCGACGAGCGCGCGGCCGGACGCGGCGCATCTCACGGCCTGGTGGGACCAGATCAACGAGTGGCGCAAGCGGGAGTGCCTGCGCTACGAGCAGAACGGCGACCTGATCAAGCCGCAGTACGTGGTAGAGAAGCTGTGGGAGGTCACGGGCGGCGACGCGTTCATCACGTCGGACGTCGGCCAGCACCAGATGTGGGCCGCGCAGTACTACCGTTTCGACAAGCCGCGCCGCTGGATCAACTCGGGCGGCCTCGGGACCATGGGCGTGGGGCTTCCGTACGCGATGGGCGTGCAGATGGCGAACCCGGACGCGAGCGTCGCGGTCATCACCGGCGAAGCGTCGATCCAGATGTGCATCCAGGAACTGTCGACCTGCAAGCAGTACCGCCTGACGCCGAAGATCTGCAACCTGAACAACCGCTACCTCGGCATGGTGCGGCAGTGGCAGCAGATCGAGTACGGCAGCCGCTATTCGGAGTCGTACATGGACGCGCTGCCGGACTTCGTGCGCCTTGCGGAGAGCTACGGGCACGTCGGCCTGCGGATCGAGAGTCCCGCCGACGTCGAGCCAGCCCTGAAGGAGGCGTTCGGCAAGTACAGGGACCGCCTGGTGTTCCTCGACTTCATCACCGACCAGAAGGAAAACGTCTGGCCGATGGTGAAGGCGGGGAAAGGTCTCACGGAAATGCTGCTCGGATCGGAAAACCTATGAGGCACATCATCTCGGTGCTGCTGGAAAACGAGCCCGGCGCGCTGTCCCGCGTGGTCGGCCTGTTCTCGGCGCGCGGCTACAACATCGAGACGCTCACGGTCGCGCCGACGGAGGACGCGTCGCTGTCGCGGATGACGATCGTGTCGGTCGGTTCCGACGACATCATCGAGCAGATCACCAAGCACCTGAACCGGCTGATCGAGGTCGTGAAGGTGGTCGACCTCACCGAGGGCGACTACATCGAGCGCGAGCTCATGCTGATCAAGGTGCGCGCGGTGGGCAAGGAACGCGAGGAGATGAAGCGCATGGCGGACATCTTCCGCGGCCGCATCATCGACGTCACCGAGCGCACGTACACGATCGAACTGACCGGCAACTCCGGGAAGCTCGACGCGTTCATCCAGGCCGTCGACCGCACGGCGATCCTCGAAACGGTCCGCACGGGCGGGTCCGGGGTGGGCCGCGGCGAACGTGTCCTGAGGGTCTAACCAGTTACTTAAGGGGAAACACAAGATGAAGGTCTACTACGACAAGGACGCCGACCTCTCGCTGGTCAAGGGCAAGAAGGTCACGATCGTCGGCTACGGCTCGCAGGGCCACGCGCACGCACAGAACCTGACGGACTCCGGCGTGAAGGTCACCATCGGCCTGCGCAAGGGCGGCGTGTCGTGGAAGAAAGCCGAGGGCGCGGGGCTCGCGGTCAAGGAAGTGGCGGAAGCGGTGAAGGACGCCGACATCGTCATGATCCTGCTGCCGGACGAGAACCACGCGCAGGTCTACTCCGAGGCGATCGGCCCGAACATGAAGCAGGGCGCGGCGCTCGCGTTCGCGCACGGCTTCAACATCCACTACGGGCTGATCCAGGCGCGGGCCGACCTCGACGTGATCATGATCGCGCCGAAGGCGCCGGGCCACACGGTGCGCTCGACGTTCAAGCAGGGCGGCGGCGTGCCGATGCTGGTCGCGATCCACAAGGACGCCTCGGGCATGGCGCGCGAGCTCGCACTGTCGTACGCGGCGGCGATCGGCGGCGGCAAGGCGGGGATCATCGAAACCAACTTCCGCGAGGAGACCGAGACCGACCTGTTCGGCGAGCAGACCGTGCTGTGCGGCGGCACCGTCGAGCTGATCAAGTGCGGCTTCGAGACGCTGGTCGAGGCGGGCTACGCGCCGGAGATGGCGTACTTCGAGTGCCTGCACGAGCTGAAGCTGATCGTCGACCTGATCTACGAGGGCGGCATCGCCAACATGAACTACTCGATCTCCAACAACGCCGAGTACGGCGAGTACGTGACCGGTCCGAAGATCATCACGGAGGAGACGAAGAACGCGATGCGCCAGGCGCTGAAGGACATCCAGACCGGCGAGTACGCGAAGAGCTTCGTCCTCGAGAACCGCGCCGGAGCGACCACGCTGAACGCGCGTCGTCGCCTGATGGCCGAGCACCAGATCGAGCAGGTGGGAGAGAAGCTGCGCGCGATGATGCCGTGGATCAAGGCCAACCGGCTGGTCGACCAGTCGAAGAACTAGGCACGGTAAGTCGAGGGGTTCCTCCAGTCGCGGCCGGCCCGGGATCGACCCCGGCGCCGGCCGCGCTGCGTTTACAGTGCGGTCACCACCGTTCGGAAGGACACCGATGAAGCGATTGATGGCCCTGATCACGTGTTCGATACCAATGATGGCCCTGCCCGTGGCGGCGCAGACGCCGCCCATCGCGCCGCCGAATACCGGCACGGTGATCCTGATGACCGGCGCGGCCGAGATCGAGGTGGCCAACGACGAGGCGGTCGCCAGCTTCTTCTACGAAGCGCAGGACGCGGACCTGACCAAGGCGCAGGGACTCGTGAACCAGCGCGTCGGCGACGGCACGGCCGCGCTGAAGCGCGCCGATCCGAAAGCCCAGGTGGAAACGTCCGGCTACAGCAGCTATCCGGTTTACTCGAGCGGCTCCGCGCGCTCGATCGTCGGCTGGCGCGTGCGGCAGGGCGTTACGCTGCGCACGGAGAACCTGGCCGCATTGCCGCGCACCGTCTCGTCGGTGCAGTCCTACCTCGCGCTCGGCGGCATCGACTTCCGCCTGTCGAGGGCCGCGCGGGACAAGGTCGACGCGCAACTGATCCAGATGGCGACGGCAAACCTCAACACGCGCTTCGCGTCCGCCGCCAGCGCCATGGGCAGCTCGCCGGCGCGGCTGCGCGTAGAAGAGGTGAACTTCGGCGTGCGCGAAGGCGGGCCGCAGCCGATGATGATGCGGCAGGCGCCGATGATGGCGTCGGACGCGAGCGCGCCGCCGCCGAGCTTCGAGTCCGGGCGCTCCACCGAGCGCCTGACCGTGAGCGGCAAGGCGCGCCTGCTTCCCTGAGCGCCGGGGCGACCCGTTCCGATACCATATGTCCCTGATCCTTCAGGGACATTGCCCTTGAACTATCCGCATCCCATCCTGGCCCGCGAGGGCTGGCCGTTCATCGCAGGCGCGCTCGCCGTGGCCGTCATCGTCTGGGCCGTGGCCGGCTTCGCCTGGTCGGTGCCGCTGTGGCTGGTCGCGCTCTTCGTCATCCAGTTCTTCCGCGATCCGCCGCGCGCGGTGCCGACCCAGCCGAATGCGGTGCTGTCGCCGGCCGACGGCCGCATCGTCAAGGTCGAGAAGGTGCGCGACCCGCTGACGGAACGCGACACGCTGCTGATCAGCGTGTTCATGAACGTGTTCAACGTGCACAGCAACCGCGCTCCGGTCGACGGGACCGTCGAACTCATCCAGTACAGCGCCGGCAAGTTCGTCAACGCCGACCTCGACAAGGCCTCGAGCGAGAACGAGCGCAACGCGATGGTGATGCGGCTCGCGGACGGCGAGCGGATTGCGGTCGTGCAGGTCGCCGGACTGATCGCGCGCCGCATCCTGTGCTACGCGAAGGTCGGGCAGCGCCTCGCTCGCGGCGAGCGCTATGGCTTCATCCGCTTCGGCTCGCGCGTCGATGTGTACCTGCCGCTGACCGCGCGCCCGAAGGTGGCCGTCGGTGACGTCGTGCACGCGACCACCACCGTGCTGGCCGAGCTCGCATGAGATTCCGTCGCCGCAAGGCGCGTCCCTACGGCCTGCCCGCGGCCGCACCGCTCGCGGCGGAGGCGCCGCCGACCGCGCGGCGCCGCGGCATCTACCTGCTGCCCAACCTGTTCACGATGGCAGCGCTGTTCGCGGGCTTCTTCGCGATCGTGCAGGCGATGGGCAATCGTTTCGAGCTGGCCGCCATCGCCATCTTCGCGGCCATGGTCCTCGACGGCATGGACGGCCGGGTGGCGCGGCTCACGAACACGCAGAGCGCGTTCGGGGAGCAGTTCGACTCGCTCTCAGACATGACCTCGTTCGGCGTCGCGCCGGCGCTGGTGATGTACGAGTGGATCCTGAAGGACCTTGGCCGGTGGGGCTGGGCGGCGGCGTTCGTGTACTGCGCCGGCGCGGCGCTGCGGCTCGCGCGCTTCAACGCCAACCTGGGCGTGGTCGACAAGCGCTTCTTCCAGGGACTGCCGAGTCCGGCGTCGGCCGCGCTGATCGCCGGCTTCGTGTGGCTGGCGATCGACAACAAGTTTCCGATCCGCGAGACGTGGCTGCCCTGGGTCGCCTTCGCGCTGACCGTCTATGCGGGCTTCACCATGGTGTCGAGCGCGCCTTTCTACAGCGGCAAGAGCTTCCACGTCGGCCGCAGCGTCCCGTTCTGGGTCCTGGTCGCGCTGATCGCGCTGATCTTCGTCGTGTCGTCGGACCCCCCGATCGCGCTGTTCACGCTTTTCTGCGCCTACGCGTTCTCGGGCTACGTCTACTGGGCCTGGCGCTGGTTCCGCGGCGAGGCGAACCCGGCGAAGCCGGCGCCGCCCGAGCCACCGAAGGCGGCCTGACGCGGGCGTGCGGTTGTTGCGGCCCGCGTTTCCGCCTATAGTCCGGCGCTCATGCACCACCTCTTCGTCACCGCATTCCTTCCGTGCCCGCCGGCCCCCCTGGGCCTGCTGCTGCACCTGCTGCGCCGCGCGCGCAGCTGACCCCCGACCGACAATTCGAGTCGTACCGCTGCCAGAGCCAGGAGCCTGGCAGACGAGGACGTTTTCCGCACCCTGGAGCCCCCCATGACCGACCGCCTCATCATTTTCGACACCACGCTGCGCGACGGCGAGCAGAGCCCCGGCGCCTCGATGACGAAGGAAGAGAAGCTTCGCATCGCCAAGCAGCTCGAGCGGCTGCGCGTCGACGTCATCGAGGCGGGTTTCGCGGCGTCGTCCAACGGCGACTTCGAGGCGGTGCGGTCGATCGCGGGCGCGGTGAAGGACTCGACCGTGTGTTCGCTCGCCCGCGCCAACGACCGTGACATCGCGCGCGCCGCCGAGGCGCTCGAGCCGGCGAAGTCGCGCCGCATCCACACCTTCATCGCGACGTCGCCGCTGCACATGGAGAAGAAGCTGCGCATGACGCCCGACCAGGTGTTCGAGCAGGCGAAGCTCGCCGTGCGCTTCGCGCGCCAGTTCACCGATGACGTCGAGTTCTCGCCCGAGGACGGCTACCGGTCGGAGCCCGACTTTCTCTGCCGGGTGCTCGAGGCGGTGATCGCCGAGGGCGCGACCACCATCAACATCCCGGACACGGTCGGCTACGCCGTGCCGGAGCTGTACGGCAACTTCCTGCGCGACCTGCGCACCCGGATTCCCAACTCGGACAGGGCGATCTGGAGTGTCCACTGCCACAACGATCTCGGGATGGCGGTCGCCAACTCGCTCGCCGGCGTGATGATCGGCGGCGCGCGCCAGGTGGAGTGCACCGTCAACGGCCTCGGCGAGCGAGCGGGCAACTGCTCGCTCGAGGAGGTCGTGATGGCGGTGCGCACGCGTCGGGACTTCTTCGATCTCGACGTCGGAGTCGACACCACGCAGATCGTCCCCGCGTCGAAGCTCGTGTCCGGCATCACCGGGTTCCCGGTGCAGCCGAACAAGGCGGTCGTCGGCGCCAATGCATTTGCCCACGCCTCGGGGATTCACCAGGACGGCGTGCTGAAGGCGCGTGACACCTACGAGATCATGCGGGCCGAGGATGTCGGCTGGCATGCGAACAAGATCGTGCTGGGCAAGCTGTCGGGGCGCAACGCGTTCAAGCAGCGCGTCCTGGAACTCGGCATTCCGGTCGAGGGCGAGGGCGAGATCAACGCCGCCTTCGCCCGCTTCAAGGAACTGGCGGACCGCAAGGCGGAGATATTCGACGAGGACATCCAGGCACTGTTCTCCGACGAAGCGGTGACGCCGCACGACGAGCACTTCAAGCTGATCTCGATGTCGCAGCACTCCGAGACGGGCGAGCGCCCGCACGCGGCCATCGTGATGTCGGTGGGGCACCAGGAACTGCACGCCGAGGCCGAGGGCAACGGCCCGGTCGACGCCACGCTGAAGGCGATCGAGAGCCAGGTGAAGAGCGGCTCCGAACTGGTGCTCTACTCGGTGAACGCGATCACGACGGGCACCGAGTCGCAGGGCGAGGTCACGGTCCGGCTGTCGCGGGCGGGGCGCATCGTCAACGGCGTCGGCGCGGACCCCGACATCATCGCGGCCTCCGCCAAGGCGTACCTGAACGCGCTGAACAAGCTGTACACGACGACGGAGCGTCTGAACCCGCAGACGTCCACCACGCCTTGAGCGCGGCGCGGTTCGCGGGTCGCAGGCGAGCGGTCGCCGCGCTGCTGACGGCCTTCGCCGCGCCGGCGGCGACATGGGCCCAGGATGCGGCCAGCGCGCGTGCCCCGATCCGGCTTGCGATGATCGAGGCGTTCTCGGGGCCCTTCGCCAACGCCGGCGAGGCGGTCGCGCGCAACCTGGTCTTCGCGGTCGAACGCATCAACGCGCGCGGCGGCGTGACGCTGCCCGACGGGCGCCGCCCGCTGCAGTTGCTGACGCTCGACTCGAAAGGGCAGGTCGAGGAGGCGCTCCTGATGTTCCGGCGCGCGATGGACCAGCGGGTGCCGTTCGTTCTTCAGGGCAACAGTTCCGCCGTTGCCGCCGCGCTGATCGAGGCGGTGAACCGTCACAACGAGCGCAACGCCGACCAGCGCGCGCTGTTCCTGAACTACTCGGCCGTCGACCCGGCGTTGACCAACGAGCGGTGCAGCCCGTGGCACTTCCGGTTCGACGCGCACGTCGAGATGCGCATGGCGGCACTGGTCGAGGCGCTGGCCGAGGATCGATCGGTCCGGAGCGTCTACCTGCTGAACCAGGACTACAGCTTCGGCCGCGAGGTCGCCGAGAACGCGCGCCGGATGATCTCCGGGCGACTTCCCGATGCCCGGATCGTCGGCGAGGAACTGCATCCGGTGGGGCGGGTCCGCGACTTCGCGCCATACATCGAGAAGGTCAAGGCAAGCGGAGCCGACACGGTGGTCACCGGGAACTGGGGCAACGACCTGACCCTGCTGGTCCGGGCGGCGCGCGAGGCCGGGCTGACTGCGAACTTCTACACCTTTTATGGAAACGGCCTCGGCGCCCCGGCCGCGATCGGGGAAGCGGGCGTCGGCCGCGTGCGGGCGGTCGCGGAGTGGCACCCGAATGCCCCGCCGGAGTCGATGGAGCGCGTCTACCTGGAGTTCCGGCGCCGCTTTCCGGCGGCGAGGGACGACTACTTCCAGGCACGTTCGGTCGTCATGGTGGAGATGCTGGCGCGGGCCATCGAACGGGCGGGCACCACCGAGTCGCTGGCCGTGGCTCGGGCGCTGTCGGGCATGACTCACGGCCCGGCGGACGGCAATCCCCTCGGGACGGTTTCGATGCGGGCGACCGACCACCAGCTGATCGGGCCGCTGGTCGTCTCGGTGATGCAGAAAAGTGGAACGCCCGGGGTGCAGTTCGACGTCGAAGGCAGCGGGTTCGGCTTCCGCCCGGAACTGGCCATCCGCCCCTCGGCGAGCGCCCGCGCGACGACCTGCCGCATGACCTGGCCGTCGTCCTGACGCCCCGGCCTGGTGCGGACCGGGCGGGCCTGGCCGCCGGCTCAAAGAGGCTATAATCGCGGGCTTTCACGGCACGGCCCATCCTTCCGTGTCCGCGTGTTCATCTGAAAGGGAAAACCGTGGCAGTTGCAGACATCAACAAGCAGGAAATCGTCGCCAAGTACCAGCGTGCAAAGGCGGACACCGGCTCGCCGGAAGTGCAGGTCGCGCTTCTGACGGCCCGCATCAACGAACTCACCGACCACTTCAAGGCCCACGTGAAGGACCACCATTCACGCCGCGGCCTGCTGAAGATGGTCAGCCGCCGCCGCAAGCTGCTCGACTACCTGAAGGGCAAGAACCCCGAGGCGTACAAGGGGTTGATCGACAGCCTCGGACTGCGCAAGTAGTCGATGTCCCGGACATGAAAGCAGACAGCCTGCGCGGAGCGATCCACGCGGGCTGTTGCCGCATGTTCGCCAGAACTGCGCGCTGCGATATGGACGTAAGGCCCGCCGGCAGGGAACGAGCGCGGGCCGAGTCGTCGATACCGCGGCGTGCCGGGTCGCAGATGGATGTCCATCGTGCGGCCGCGCTCAACACGAAAGGAACGACAAGTGTTTGACAAGGTAACCAAGAAGTTCGCGTTCGGTGCACACACCGTTACGCTGGAGACGGGCGAGATCGCGCGCCAGGCGGGCGGTGCCGTCGTATGTTCGATGGACGACACCGTGGTGCTGGCGACCGTGGTCGCCCGCAAGCAAGCCAAGCCGGGCCAGGACTTCTTCCCCCTGACGGTCGACTACATCGAGAAGACGTACGCTGCGGGCCGCATCCCGGGCGGCTTCTTCAAGCGTGAAGGGCGTCCGTCCGAAAAGGAAACCCTGACGTGCCGGCTGATCGACCGTCCGATCCGGCCGCTCTTTCCCGATGGCTTCTTCAACGAAGTGCAGGTGATCGTGCACGTGCTGTCGGTCGATCCGGAGATCGATCCCGACATCCCGGCGATGATCGGCGCGTCGGCCGCGCTGTCTCTGTCCGGCATCCCGTTCAAGGGCCCGATCGGCGCCGCCCGCGTCGGCTACCTCGACGGGCAGTACATCATCAACCCGACCGCCACGCAGTTGAAGGCGTCGCGCCTGAACCTCGTCGTCGCCGGCACCGAGCGTGCCGTGCTGATGGTCGAGTCCGAGGCGGACCAGTTGCCCGAAGACGTGATGCTGGGCGCCGTGATGCACGGCCACGCCCAGATGCAGGCGGCGATCAACGCCATCCACGAGCTCGTGCGTGACGCCGGCAAGCCGGTGTGGGACTGGCAGCCGGCGACCCAGAACGAGGCGCTGACCGCGAAACTGATCCACATCGCCGGCCAGGACCTGAAGGACGCCTACCAGATCCGCAACAAGCAGGCGCGCACCCAGAAGATCAAGGACGTCGAAGTCAAGGTCTCCGCGGCGCTCGACGCCGAGGCGGCCGCGAGCGGCCAGCCGCGGCCCGACGACAACGCGGTCGACGCGATCCTGTTCGACCTGCAGGCCAAGATCGTGCGTGGCCAGATCCTGAACGGCGAGCCGCGCATCGACGGCCGCGATACCCGCACGATCCGCCCGATCGAGATCCGCCTCGGCGTGCTGCCCCGCACGCACGGCTCGGCGCTGTTCACGCGCGGCGAGACGCAGGCGCTGGTCACCGCCACGCTGGGCACGAAGCAGGACGAGCAGATCATCGACGCGCTGATGGGCGAGTACCGCGAGCGCTTCATGATGCACTACAACATGCCGCCGTTCGCCACTGGCGAAACCGGTCGCGTCGGCACGCCGAAACGCCGCGAAGTCGGCCACGGCCGCCTGGCGAAGCGTTCGCTGCTCGCGGTGCTGCCGAGCTACGACGACTTCCAGTATTCGTTGCGTGTCGTCTCCGAGATCACCGAGTCGAACGGCTCGTCGTCGATGGCGTCGGTCTGCGGCGGCTGCCTGGCGATGATGGATGCCGGCGTGCCGCTGAAGGCGCACGTTGCCGGTGTCGCGATGGGGCTGATCAAGGACGGCAACAAGTTCGCCGTGCTGTCGGACATCCTCGGCGACGAGGACCACCTCGGCGACATGGACTTCAAGGTCGCCGGCACGGTCAACGGCATCACCGCGCTGCAGATGGACATCAAGATCGAGGGCATCACCCGCGAGATCATGCAGGTCGCGCTGGCCCAGGCCAAGGAAGGCCGGATGCACATCCTGCAGAAGATGCAGGACGCGCTCGGCGCTTCGCGCGGTGAACTGTCGGCCTTCGCGCCGCGCCTGATCAAGATGAAGATCAATCCCGAGAAGATCCGCGACGTGATCGGCAAGGGCGGCGCGGTCATCCGCGCGCTGACCGAAGAGACCGGCACACAGATCGACATCGAGGACGACGGCACCGTCATCATTGCCAGCGTCGACCAGGACAAGGGCAGGGAAGCGCAGCGCCGGATCATGGAGCTGACGGCGGAGGTCGAGGTCGGCAAGGTGTACGACGGCACGGTGCTGCGGCTGCTCGACTTCGGTGCGATCGTCCAGATCCTGCCGGGCCGCGACGGCCTGCTGCACATCTCGCAGATCGCCAACGAGCGCGTCAATGCCGTCGCCGACTACCTGAAGGAAGGCCAGGCGGTGAAGGTCAAGGTCATCGAGGCAGACGAGAAGGGTCGCGTCCGCCTTTCGATGAAGGCTGTTGCGGGCGAGGCGCCGGCTCAGGCCGCGCAGCAGCAACAGTAGGGCCGCAAAGGAGGGGCGCGCTGCGCCCCTCCGGGCAAAGAATGAAAGCGGTCGAGATCCTGCGGCCCGGCGGGCCGGACATGCTGCAACTCACCGAGCGCGCGACCCCGGTCGCCGGCGCCGGGGAGGTGCTCATCCGTGTCCAGGCTGCTGGCATCAATCGGCCGGATGTGCTGCAGCGGAAGGGCGGGTACGCGCCGCCGAAGGGCGCGTCGGACCTCCCCGGCCTGGAGGTCGCCGGGTGGATCGAGGGCGGTGACCTCGGCGACAGCGGGTTCAAGGTCGGCGACCCGGTGTGCGCGCTGGTCGCGGGCGGCGGTTATGCGGAGTACTGCGCGGCTCCGGCCGAGCAGTGTCTGCCGGTGCCCCGCGGGCTGACGTTCGCCGAAGCGGCAGGGTTGCCCGAGACGTTCTTCACGGTGTGGAGCAACGTGTTCGACCGCGCGTGCCTTGCGCCTGGCGAGTCGCTGCTCGTGCAGGGCGGCACCAGCGGCATCGGCGTCGCGGCAATCCAGCTGGCGCATGCGATGGGCAACACGGTCTACGCCACGGCGGGCAGCGACGACAAGTGCCGTGCCTGCGTCGAGCTTGGCGCGGCGCGGGCGATCAACTACCGCACGGAAGACTTCGCGGTGGAGATCAAGGAAGCCACGGAAGGCCGGGGCGTCGACGTGATCCTCGACATGGTGGCGGGCGACTACCTGCCGCGCGAGATCGATTGCCTGGCTGACGACGGCCGCCTTGCGATCATCGCCCTGCTCGGCGGTACCAAGGCGACGCTCGACATGTCGGCGCTGCTGCGCCGCCGCCTGACCGTGACGGGATCGACGCTGCGTCCGCGTTCGGTCGCGTTCAAGGCCGCCATCGCGCAGCGGCTGCGCGCCGTGGCTTGGCCGCTGATCGAGGCCGGGCGCGTCAAGCCCATGCTGTTCAGGACGTTCGCGCTGGCGGATGCTCCCGCGGCGCATGCGCTGATGGAATCGAGCCAGCACATCGGCAAGATCGTGCTCGCGGTCGGACCGTCTGCCGGTGAGCGAGTGGAGGGGAACGGATGATGTCGAAGCGGCGACCGCTGGTGGCGGCCAACTGGAAGATGAACGGATCGCTCGCCTCGAACGAGGACTGGGTGAATTCGTTCGTGCCGAAAGCGGTGTCGCTTCACTGCGACGTCGTCGTGTGCGCGCCGTTCGTCTACCTCTGCACGCTGGGTCGCTCGCTCACTCCGGCCGAACTGGGAGCCCAGGACGTGTCGGAGCGCGCCGCGGGCGCGTTCACGGGCGACGTGTCCGGGGAGATGCTGGCCGACGTCGGTTGCCGGTGGGCGATCGTCGGCCACTCCGAACGCCGCCAGTTGCACGCCGAGACGGACTCCGTCGTCGCCGCGAAGGCGGCACGCGCGCTGCAGGCGGGGCTGCATCCGATCGTCTGCGTTGGCGAGACGCTCGCGGACCGCGAGGCCGGGCGCACGCAGGAAGTGGTCGGGGCGCAGCTCGCCGCAGTCCTCGACGCGATCGGTCCCGCGGCGCTGGCGAGCGGTGCGCTGGCGTACGAGCCCGTGTGGGCGATCGGCACGGGCCGCAACGCCACGCCCGAGCAGGCCCAGGAAGTGCACGCGGCGCTGCGCGCGCAGGTGGCCGGACGCGACCAGTCGGCCGCCGCCGCGCTGCGCATCCTCTACGGCGGCAGCGTCAAGGCGACGAACGCCAGCGAGCTCTTTTCCCGGCAAGACATCGATGGCGGGCTGATCGGCGGCGCGTCGCTGAATGCGGCCGATTTCCTTGCCATCTGCGCGGCTGTCCGCACATAGGAACACTCGAGGAGTCTTCATGACCTGGTTGACTACATTGCTGATCGTCGTGCAGGTGGTTTCTGCCATCTCGATCATCGTCCTGGTGCTGCTTCAGCACGGCAAGGGCGCCGACATGGGCGCCGCGTTCGGTGGAGGCGCATCGGGCAGCCTGTTCGGTGCGACCGGTTCGGCCAACTTCCTCTCGCGCAGCACGGCCGCGGTGGCGACCGTGTTCTTCATCGCAACGCTCGGCCTCGCCTACACGGGCACGGCGGTCCGTCGTCCTGCGCCCGATGCCGGCGGCGTGATGTCGGTTCCGCAGGGCACGCCATCGGCTCCTGCGCCGAAGGACATCCCGTCGCCCGCTTCGCAGATTCCGGGTTCGGCGCCCGCGAGCAGCGTGCCGGCCGCACCGGCGGGCGTTCCTTCGGCACCGGGCACGCCGGCGCCTGCGAAGTCCTCCGATCAGATCCCGAAGTAAGCCGCGCGGGACCCACCTTACCCACTCAGGGAGAGGCGGATCGCGCGAGCGGATCGAGTAGAATCCAAGCGGTTTTGCACCCGGCCGACGTGGTGGAATTGGTAGACACACCATCTTGAGGGGGTGGCGGCGAAAGCCGTGTGAGTTCGAGTCTCACCGTCGGCACCAGGGCAACAACAGGCCGCCATAGCGGCGAAGACCGGCAGTGCGTCCGCGACCTCGAAAGGAGGCAGGCCGCTGCCGTTTTTGTTAATGGCTGGATAGACGGTCAAAGTGAACCTCGAGACCTACCTTCCGATCCTGCTCTTCATCCTGGTCGGCCTGCTGATCGGGGCTGCACCGATGCTGCTGGGCGCGTTGCTCGGTCCGCGCAAGCCCGACCCGGAAAAGCTGTCTCCGTATGAGTGCGGGTTCGAGGCGTTCGAGGACGCGCGCATGAAGTTCGACGTCAGGTATTACCTCGTCGCGATCCTGTTCATCCTGTTCGACCTCGAGATCGCGTTCCTCTTTCCGTGGGCGGTGGTGCTGGGGGACCTCGGAGCCTGGAGCGTTGGCTTCTGGTCGATGATGATTTTCCTCGGGATCCTCACCGTCGGCTTCATCTACGAGTGGAAGAAGGGCGCCCTGGACTGGGAGTGATGATGGACCCCCACGCTCACATCCGTTCGCTGCCCCCCGAGGGGGCGCAGTACTCCCTTGGGGCGGCCCGGCGGGAGTACTGATGGGCATCGAAGGCGTACTCAACGAAGGCTTCGTGACGACGAGCGTCGACAAGCTCGTCAACTGGTCGAAGACCGGCTCGCTGTGGCCGATGACGTTCGGCCTGGCGTGCTGCGCCGTCGAGATGATGCACGCCGGCGCGGCGCGCTACGACCTCGACCGCTTCGGCATCTTCTTCCGGCCGAGCCCGCGCCAGTCCGACGTGATGATCGTGGCCGGAACCCTGTGCAACAAGATGGCCCCGGCGCTGCGCAAGGTCTATGACCAGATGGCCGAGCCGCGCTGGGTGATCAGCATGGGCTCGTGCGCCAACGGCGGCGGCTATTACCACTACAGCTATTCCGTCGTGCGCGGCTGCGATCGCATCGTGCCGGTCGACATCTACGTGCCGGGGTGCCCGCCCACGGCCGAGGCGCTGATCTACGGGATCATCCAGTTGCAGAACAAGATCCGCCGCACCAACACGATCGCGCGCTAGGGACGATCGTCGACATGAGCCGCCTCGACACGCTGGTCGAACGACTGAAGACGGTCCTCGGCGACCGCGCGCACGACGTCAGCGTCGCGCTCGACGAGGTGACGCTCCGCGTGAAGGCCGCCGATCACCTCGACGTGGCGCGAACGCTGCGCGATGACCCGCGCCTCGCGTTCGCCGAACTGATCGACCTGTGCGGCGTCGACTACGCCTCGTACGGCGAGGGCAGCCACGAGGGCCCGCGCTTTGCGGTGGTCCTGCACCTGCTGTCGATCACGCACAACTGGCGCCTGCGCGTGCGCGCGTTCTGCCTGGACGACGACTTCCCGCTGGTCGCGTCGGTCAGCGAGATCTGGAGCTGCGCCAACTGGTACGAGCGCGAGGCGTTCGACCTGTACGGCATCGTGTTCGAAGGCCATCCGGACCTGCGCCGCATCCTGACCGACTACGGGTTCGTCGGACATCCGTTCCGCAAGGACTTCCCGGTCTCCGGCTACGTCGAGATGCGTTACGACCCCGAGCAGAAGCGGGTCGTCTACCAGCCGGTGACGATCGAGCCGCGCGAGATCGTCCCGCGGGTGATCCGGGAAGACCAGTACGGGCAGGGCCGGTAGAGCATGGCTGACATCAAGAACTACACGCTCAATTTTGGGCCGCAGCATCCGGCGGCCCACGGCGTGCTGCGCCTCGTGCTGGAACTCGACGGCGAGGTGATCCAGCGCGCCGACCCGCACATCGGACTGCTGCACCGCGCGACCGAGAAGCTTGCCGAGACGCGCACGTTCCTGCAGTCCGTGCCGTACATGGACCGTCTCGACTACGTGTCGATGATGTGCAACGAGCACGCGTACGTGATGGCGATCGAGAAGCTGCTCGGCGTCGAGGTGCCCGTGCGCGCTCAGTACATCCGCGTGATGTTCGACGAGATCACGCGCCTGCTGAACCACCTGCTGTGGCTCGGCGCGCACGGCCTCGACGTCGGCGCCATGGCGGTCTTCCTGTACGCCTTCCGCGAGCGCGAGGACCTGATGGACATCTACGAGGCGGTGTCGGGCGCTCGCATGCACGCCGCCTACTACCGGCCGGGCGGCGTCTACCGCGACTTGCCGGAGTCCATGCCGCAGTACCGCGCGTCGAAGTACCGCAACGAGCGGGACCTGAAGCGGCTGAACGAGAACCGCCAGGGTTCGTTGCTGGACTTCATCGAGGACTTCACGAAGCGCTTCCCCAAGTACGTCGACGAGTACGAGACGCTGCTGACCGATAACCGCATCTGGAAGCAGCGCCTGGTCGGAATCGGCGTCGTTTCGCCGGAGCGCGCCCTGCAGATGGGTTTCACGGGTCCGATGCTGCGCGGGTCCGGCATCGAGTGGGACCTGCGCCGCAAGCAGCCCTACGAGGTGTACGACCGCCTCGACTTCGCGATCCCGGTCGGCAGCAACGGCGACTGCTACGACCGCTACCTCGTCCGCGTCGAGGAGATGCGCCAGAGCAACCTGATCATCCGCCAGTGCGTCGACTGGCTGCGCGCCAACCCGGGCCCGGTGATGACGGACAACCACAAGGTGGCGCCGCCGCCGCGGGTCGACATGAAGACCGGGATGGAAGACCTGATCCACCACTTCAAGCTCTTCACCGAAGGCTTCCACGTGCCGCCCGGCGAGGCCTACGCGGCCGTGGAGCATCCGAAGGGCGAGTTCGGCATCTACCTGATCGCCGACGGTGCGAACAAGCCGTACCGCCTGAAGATCCGCGCCCCCGGTTTCCCGCACCTGCAGTCGCTCGACGAGATGGCGCGCGGCCACATGATTGCCGACGCGGTGGCGATCATCGGCACGCAGGACATCGTGTTCGGGGAGATCGATCGATGAGCGCGGTGCCCAAGAGCGCGCTGCTGCTGACGCCGGAGTCGTATCGCCGCATCGACCGCGAGGTCGCCAAGTTCCCGGCCGAGCACAAGGGCTCCGCGGTGATGGCATCGCTCGCGATCGCGCAGAAGCAACTCGGCTGGCTGTCGAAGGAAGTCATCGAGGAAGTCGGCGACTACCTCGGCATGCCGGCCATCGCCGTGTACGAGGTCGCGAGCTTCTACGGCATGTACAACCTCGAGCCGACCGGCCGCTTCAAGATCACGCTGTGCACCAACCTGCCGTGCGCGTTGTCGGGCGCCAACCGCGCCGCCGCGCGCCTGAAGGAGAAGCTCGGCATCGGCTTCGGCGAGACGACCGCGGACGGCTGCTTTTCGCTGAAGGAAGGCGAGTGCCTCGGCGCCTGCGGCGACGCGCCGGTGCTGCTGGTGAACAACGAGCGCATGGAAAGCTTCATGAGCGACGACAGGCTCGATGCGCTGCTCGGCGAACTGAGGCAGGCGAAGTAAGGCGATGACCGCTCAAACCTGTTTCCACGGGCGCCACGTCAAGCCGATGATCCTCGCCGGCCTGACTGGGGACAACTGGCGGCTGCGCGACTACGAGGAACGCGGCGGCTATGCGGCGCTGCGCCGGATCCTCACCGACGGGATCCCGGCCGATGCCGTGATCGCCGAAGTGAAGAAGTCGGCGCTGCGCGGCCGCGGGGGCGCTGGCTTCCCGACCGGGCTCAAGTGGAGCTTCATGCCCCGTCAGTTCCCGGGCCAGAAGTACCTCGTATGCAACTCCGACGAAGGCGAGCCGGGCACGTTCAAGGACCGCGACATCCTGCGCTACAACCCGCACATCGTCATCGAGGGGATGGCGATCGCGGCCTACGCGATGGGAATCAGCGTCGGCTACAACTACATCCACGGCGAGATCTGGGCCGAGTACGAGCGCTTCGAGGAAGCGCTGGAGGAAGCGCGCGAGGCGGGCTACCTCGGCAACAACATCATGGGCTCGGACTTCTCGTTCCAGCTGCACGCGTCGCACGGTTACGGCGCGTACATCTGCGGCGAGGAAACCGCGCTGCTCGAGTCCCTCGAGGGCAAGAAGGGCCAGCCGCGCTTCAAGCCGCCGTTCCCGGCCAGCTACGGCCTGTACGGCAAGCCGACGACGATCAACAACACCGAGACGTTCGCCGCCGTGCCCTTCATCATCAACGAGGGCGGCGAGGCGTTCCTGAACCTCGGCAAGCCGAACAACGGCGGCACCAAGATCTTCTCGGTCTCCGGCGACGTCGAGGCACCCGGCAACTACGAGGTGCCGCTCGGCACGCCGTTCGCAAGACTGCTCGAACTGGCCGGCGGAATGCGCGGCGGCCGCCGCATCAAGGCGGTCATCCCGGGCGGCTCGTCGATGCCGGTGCTGCCGGGCGACGTGATGATGGCCACCGACATGGACTACGACTCCATCGCCAAGGCGGGGTCGATGCTCGGCTCCGGCGCGGTGATCGTGATGGACGAGACGCGCTGCATGGTGCGTTGCCTCGAGCGGCTGTCTTACTTCTATTACGAGGAGTCGTGCGGCCAGTGCACGCCGTGCCGCGAGGGCACCGGATGGCTGTACCGCCTTGTCCACCGCATCGAGCACGGGCAGGGCCGCCCCGAGGATCTCGACCTGCTGAATTCCGTCGCCGACAACATCCAGGGCCGCACGATCTGCGCGCTCGGCGACGCCGCCGCGATGCCGGTGCGCTCCTTCATCAAGCACTTCCGCGGCGAGTTCGAGCACCACGTCGAGCACAGGCGCTGCCTGGTGCCGGAGTACGTGTGATCCATGGTTGAAGTCGAGATCGACGGTCGGAAGGTGGAAGTGCCGGAAGGCTCCATGGTGATGGAGGCCGCCAACCGGCTGGACATCTACGTCCCGCACTTCTGCTACCACAAGAAACTCAGCATCGCGGCCAACTGCCGCATGTGCCTGGTCGAGGTCGAGAAGGCGCCGAAGCCGCTGCCGGCGTGCGCCACGCCCGTCTCCCCGGGCATGATCGTGCGCACCCAGTCCGACCGGGCGAAGCAGGCACAGAAGTCGGTGATGGAGTTCCTGCTGATCAACCATCCGCTCGACTGCCCGATCTGCGACCAGGGCGGCGAGTGCCAGTTGCAGGACCTGGCCGTCGGCTACGGCGGCTCGAGCAGCCGCTACGCCGAGCCGAAGCGGGTCGTGTTCCACAAGTCCATGGGCCCGCTGATCTCCGCCGAGGAGATGACCCGCTGCATCCACTGCACGCGCTGCGTGCGCTTCGGGCAGGAGATCGCCGGCCAGATGGAGCTCGGCATGGCCGGCCGGGGCGAGCACTCGGAGATCATGAGCTTCGTCGGCCGCGGCGTGGATTCCGAACTGTCGGGCAACATGATCGACCTCTGCCCGGTCGGCGCGCTCACGAGCAAGCCGTTCCGCTACGAGGCGCGGCCGTGGGAACTCGCGCGCCGCAAGTCGATCAGCCCGCACGACTCGGTCGGCGCCAACCTCATCGTCCAGGTGAAGAACCAGCGCGTCATGCGCGTTCTTCCGCTGGAGAACGAGGACGTCAACGAGCAGTGGCTGTCGGACCGCGACCGCTTTGCGTACGAGGGCCTGCACGCCGCCGACCGCCTGCTGCGGCCGATGATCAAGCAGGACAACCAGTGGCGCGAGGTCGACTGGAGCGTCGCGCTCGAGTACGTCGCGCACGCGCTGTCGCACGTGAAGGCGGAGCATGGAGCCGCCGCCATCGGCGCGCTCGCCGCGCCGCACGGCACGCTGGAAGAACTGCACCTGCTGGCGAAACTCGTCCGCGGGCTGGGATCCGACAACATCGACTTCCGGCTGCGCCAGGGCGACTTCACCCTCGACGGCCGGCGCGCCGGTGCGCCGTGGCTGGGCATGAAGATCGCCGACATCAACACGCTCGACCGCGCGCTGCTCATCGGTTCGTTCCTGCGCAAGGACCAGCCGCTGCTGTCGGTCCGCCTGCGCCACGCGACGAAGCGCGGCTGCCAGCTGACCGTGGTGCACGGCGTCGACGACGACCTGCTGATGCCGGTCGCGAACAAGATGATCGCGCGCCCGGCCGGATGGGTGCAGGCCCTTGCGGAGATCGCCGTCGCGATCGCGGAGCAGCAGGGCCTGCCGGTGCCGGCGAGCGGCGTCACCGCGGGCGAGCCCGCGAAGAAGATCGCGCGCAGCCTGCTGTCGGGCGAGCGCAAGGCGGTGCTGCTCGGCAACGCGGCCGTGCAGCATCCGCAGTCGGCCCGGCTGCACGCGTGGGCGCAGTGGATCGCGCAGGCGACCGGCGCGACGCTGGGGGTGCTGACCGAGGCGGGCAACACGGTCGGTGCGCACCTGGTCGGCGCGCTGCCCCGGCAGGGCGGACTCGGCGCGCGGCAGATGGTCGAACAGCCCCGCAAGGCGATGCTGCTGTGGAACGTCGAGCCCGAGTACGACACCGCGGATCCGCAGGCCACGGTCCAGGCACTGGCGAAGGCGGATACGGTCATCGCGTTCTCGCCGTATCGAAACGGCGCCCTGGAATACGCCGACGCCATCCTGCCGATCGCCCCGTTCACCGAGACGGCCGGCACGTTCGTGAACTGCGAGGGACGCGTGCAGAGCTTCAACGGCGCCGTGCGGCCCGCGGGCGAGGCGCGTCCAGGGTGGAAAGTGCTGCGCGTTCTCGCCAACCTGCTCGGCGTTCCGGGCTTCGACTACGAGACGCCGGAGCAGGTGCGCGCCGAGGCGCTGCCGGCAGACGTGGCGGCCAAGCTGTCCAACGCGGTTGCGCTGGCACCCGAGCTGGCGCCAGCGGCCGCGGGTGGCGCCGAGCGCATCGCCGATGTCCCGATCTACTGCAGCGACCCGATCGTGCGCCGCGCGCCGTCGCTGCAGGCGACGCGCGCCGCGCAGCCGCCGCGCGCTCTGGCCAACGCCCGGACGCTCGAGGCCTTCAAGGTCGCCGCCGGCGACAAGGTGCTCGCGCGCCAGGGCGATGCGAGCGCGCTGCTCGATGCTGCCCTCGACGACACCCTGCCCGACGCCGTCGTGCACATCTCCGCGGCCCACGCATCGGTCGCGACGCTGGGCCCGATGTTCGGCCCGATCTCGCTGGAGCGCGCCTGATGGACGCCGTCACCGCGCTCGGCTCGCAGACGCTCGGCGCGGCGTGGCCGGTCGTGTGGTCGCTGGCGAAGATCGTCGCGATCGTCCTGCCGATCCTGCTGCTGGTCGCGTACCTGACGTACTGGGAGCGCAAGCTGATCGCCTGGATGCACATCCGGGTCGGCCCGAACAGGGTGGGCCCGGTCGGACTGCTGCAGCCGATAGCCGACGCGGTGAAGCTGATCTTCAAGGAAGTCATCACGCCG